>CEUD01125623.1_pt1 | contig 20354 bp, 17 predicted proteins | sample 356481 | NCBI WGS metagenome assembly CEUD01 (sample SAMEA2623314, study PRJEB7988) | marine metagenome | isolation source: saline water (ENVO:00002010), including | reverse complement strand
AAACCAGGTGTCCTAGACCGGGCTAGACGAACGGGAGGGAGGAGAAGTCACGGAAGCTAGGTTTCGATCTGTTCTCTGCAAGCCTTTTTTCAATAAAAAGCGATTTTTATGATTTTGCCTTTAAAATCCGTTTGCGCGCGAGGCTTTCGGCACTCATCTAATCTCTATGGCTATTACTGATTTACCGTTTCCTATGCCCGAGAATGCTCTGCTAAAGGTGGAGGGCTTGCCCTATCCTTTGGTGGCTGCTGGTAAAGTGCGTGAAGTTTTCGACATGGGGGACGCGCTCTTAATGGTGGCGACGGACCGGGTGTCGGCCTTCGACGTGGTGATGAATGAGGGCATGGCGGGCAAGGGGATCTTGCTGACGCAAATTAGCCTTTACTGGTTTGAGCAGGCGGGCGCCGTCACGCAGCACCATTTGGTGGACGATCATGCTGCTCGCATCGCCGAATTGGGAAAGACGTATCCGGAGCTGCAATATCGTAGCATGATTGTTAAGAAGCTGACGCCCTTGCCGATCGAAGCTGTGGTGCGCGGTTATTTGTCGGGCTCGGGATGGAAGGCGTATCAGGAGTCGGGGCAGCTCTTTGAATATACTTTGCCGGGTGATTTGCAGGAGAGTAGCTCACTGCCGCAGCCGGTGTTTACTCCGACGACGAAGGTGGCGAGTGGACATGATATGCCGATCGATTGTGTGGATGCTGCCAAGCTGATCGGAGAGGAGCTTTTTCAGCGCGTGCATGACTTGAGCATTGAGCTCTATAATATGGGAGTGGAGCGTGCTGAAGCGGCGGATATTATTTTGGCGGATACGAAGTTTGAGTTCGGGACGGACGCGCAGGGAGAGCTTTACTTAATCGACGAAATTTTGACCCCTGACTCGTCGCGTTATTGGCCGAGGGAGAGTTTTGCACCGGGTGGGCCGCAGCCTTCCTATGATAAACAGTTTGTGCGCGATTATTTAGAGTCGCTGGAATGGGATAAGACTCCTCCACCGCCGGCTTTGCCAGCCGAAGTGCTTGCGGGGACCTTAGATCGCTATATTGAGGCGTATACTAAGATATGCCTATTTGGTTAATTGAGTTATTTGGCGCACGGGATTTAAATGTGGCCTTTTTAGGCATCACATTAATGACCGCACCATGTTGGCTGGCTATGATCTTTTTTCCGAATGCTCGTTACCTGCAGCAACTGGCGCAGCCCTGGATTGTGGTACCTGTATATAGTTGGGTGCTGGTGCTCTTGTTATGGAAATCCTATCAAGCGGCTCTGTTGCCAGAGCCTGTGACGGCGGCAAGTTACGATGCTGCACGCAGCTTTGCGCAGCATCCGATTGCGTTTCTGGTGCTCTTTTGTAATCTGCAGATTATTAATTTGTTTATGGGGCTCATGATTTATCAAAAAGCAATGCGTGGTGGTTTTCGTGCGCCAGTGGAGTTGACGCTATGCTGGTTCTTGGGCGCGCTGGCGTTGATACCCTTCGGCATGCGGTTAATGATTCGGAGGCAAGTCGCGCTATGACAGATCTGGAACTTGGTATGACGGATATGGCGACTCGCTCGCGCAGTGGACCTGTATGGAAATGGGCCGCCTTGCTGGGCTTTGGCATCATACTCTATGTGGTCTGGCGTAATTATCTTTTCATTGAAGAGGGCATGTTAGGGCCGAATTTTACTATTATCCATCAGGCCTATGATTTTAATTTGTTTGAGTTGCCTGTGATCTTATTGGTGGTGGCTGGTCTGAGCATGGGCCTGGCGGTCACTTGGGTGAGTGTGCGGCGCGCTTTGATTTGGGTGGGGGCGCTATATGCTTTCCTGGCATTGGATCTCTTCGGTTTGCGTTACTACGTTACTTATGTAGAGCCAGAGCGCTTGGTGGTGCGGCAGGTGCGATTGGAAACTCCGAAATTAGATCAAACTGTGCGTATTCTGCACATTGCTGACATTCAAGCTGGCTCGATCGGGGAGTATCAGAAGGTCATTTTTGACCGCATTGAGTCTTTGCAGCCGGATTTAATAATTAACACGGGGGACTTTTTGCAAGTGGTGCCGCCTGCAACCTTCGAGAGCGAGTGGCCGAAGTTACATGCTTTAATTAAACGAGTGAATCCACGCTTGGGCACTTATGGGGTGTTTGGCGATACTGAGCGTGAGCTGTATCGCTATCAGCCGGAGGCCTTGAAGCCTTTGGTTATGCTTTCTTCACGTGAGCAGCGAATTGGGGTCGGCTCGGGGGTAATTAATTTGCATGGTTTGAGCCTGTATCAGTCTAAGTCGGGCGAGTGGGCGATGCGCTCGGTGGAGCAATGGCTCGAAAAGTCGGACCCTAATGATTTTCGGATATTGTTTGGGCATGCGCCGGACTATGCGCTCTCGGTGGCTGAAGCACCGATTGACTTGTGCCTGGCAGGGCATACGCACGGGGGGCAGGTGAAGCTGCCCTTTTATGGACCTCTGGTGATCGATAGCGAAGTGCCCAAGGAGTGGGCGCAAGGCTTCCGCCGAGTGGGCATTCCGTATTTAAATGTCTCTGCGGGGGCAGGTTCGAACCGTCGACATAGTCTGCCGCCGATACGCTTTAATTGCCCGACCGAAATGACGCTGATCGAATTGGTGCCGATGCGCTCAATTCGTTGAAGCTCGTTCAGTTACAGGCTCCAGAGGTAACTTTGTTTCGCTCCGAGCAGTTGACCGTTGGCATCTTTCAAGCTGAACTTCCACGCGGCTGGCACGCCACTGTCTTCGGGCCAATCTGCACCCGTCAGGCCGACAAAGATCTCTTTGGTGCTGGGACGTTTGTTGGGCAATGTGAATTCGTGCGTTTGTTTTTCTACCGATTTCTTGGTGTAGAACTCGCCCACAACGACGGTGCCTGCAGGCAGACGGCGCACATCAGTGTCTAGAATTAAGGTGAAATAGTAGCCGGCACGCTCTTGGGGCTGTGTGCGCAGAACCACGCGGTCGCCGAGGTTCTCTTTGCCCGACATATATTCGCTGATACGCTTAAACGACTCCGTTTCTATGTAGCGGGGCTTGATCTCCTCGATGCTGACAGAGGTGATTGGCTGGCGGGGCGTGGAGGCACAGCCTGCGAAGAGGCTGCAAAGAAGAGCGGTAATGAGAAAGCGCATGTCTTCAGATTCGCGAGCAGGTCTGGCTTGTCAAGCCAGCGCCGTCAGACTCGAGGAGATCGGATGTCTGCCTGGATTGAGGCAGACATCCATCGATTGCGATGCCTCGTTATTTGGCAGTTTAGATGTTCAACGGAGTCCAGGCTGCATTGTTCTGAGAGCTCTGGACGACTGCCTCGATAAAGGCCATACCGCGAACGCCGTCTTGGATGCTAGGGTATTCTTTGGCGTAGGCTGGAGCTGCAGCACCAGAGAGCTCTGCGGCGATGTCGGCAGCGAAGTTGCGATAAATATTGGCGAATGCTTCGAGGTAACCTTCCGGATGGCCCGCTGGGGTGCGGCTGTGAGCGGTGGCGCTTTCGCCCAAATAGCCACCACCGGTGCGATAGATTTGGGTGGGCGCATCCAGGTGTTTGACTAGCAGGGTGTTCGGCTCCATTTGATGCCATTCCAGGCCGCCCGTTTCACCGTAGATGCGGATGTTGAGCGCGTTTTCCTCGCCGGCTGAAATCTGTGAGGCGTGCAGGATGCCCTTGGCGCCCCCTTCGAAGCGGAGTAAGATGTTGCCGTCGTCGTCCAATAGGCGTCCATCGACAAAGGCGGTGAGGTCGGCGGCGAGTTCTTTAATTTGTAGGCCGGTAATGAACTCGGCCAGATTCTCGGCGTGGGTGCCGATGTCACCGATACAGCCTGCGGCGCCCGAGCGTTTGGGGTCGGTGCGCCATGCGGCTTGCTTTTGACCGTCTTGCTCGATCGGAGTGGCCAGCCAGCCTTGCGGGTATTCGACTACCACCTTACGCAATTTTCCGAGTTGACCGCTCTGGACCATTTCGCGGGCCTGTTGGACCATGGGGTAGCCTGTGTAATTGTGGGTGAGCCCATACTTGAGGCCTGTTTGGGCTACGATTTGGGCCAGTTCTTGGGCTTCCGCCAAGTTGAGTGTGGCTGGCTTGTCGGAGAGCACATGGAAGCCGGCTTCCAAGGCCGCTTTGGCCACGGGGAAGTGCACGTGGTTGGGCGTCACGATGGCGACGAAGTCCATGCGCTCGCCCTCGGGCAGTTGCGCCTCGGTGCTCATCATTGTTTCGAAGTCGCTGTAGCAACGCGCCTCTGGTAGGAAAAGTTCTTTGCCCGAGGCGAGTGCGCGTTCGGCGTCGGAGCTGAAGGCGCCGCAGACGAGTTCGATTTGACCATCAATGCCGGCTGCGATACGGTGAATGGCGCCAATGAAGGCACCTTGGCCGCCACCGACCATGCCCATACGAATTTTACGATTTGATTTCATGATGCGGGATACGAGATTAGAGATGCGAGATGCTAGATGAACTAAAAACTAGTTAACTGCTCACTGGTTAACCGAAAACTGCTGAACTGAGCCCCTGGGCTCACTGATTCTTTTTGTCAAAGGCGGCGTCGAAGGCGATGGCATTGGGCTTGAAGTCGAGCTTCTTGACGAAGGCAGCGGCTTCGGTGCCGCCATGGATGCGATCCATGCGGCCGTCTTCCCATTCTACCGAGAGCGGGCCGGCGTAGCCGATATCGTTGAGCGCAACGATGATCTCTTCAAACTGAATGTCACCGTGACCGAGCGAACGGAAGTCCCAGTGGCGACGTGCATCGGTGAAATCGGTGTGGCCACCGAAGACGCCAACTGTGCCATCGCCGTGGCCCCACCAGGCGTCCTTCATGTGCGCGTGGTAGATGCGGTCGGCAAATTGACGAATGAATTTTACGTAATCCACGCCCTGATAGCCGAGGTGGCTGGGGTCGTAGTTGAAACCAAAGCGCTGGTGCCCATTGACCGCGGCCAGTGCGCGTTCGGAGGAGGCGATGTCAAAGGCGATTTCGGTGGGGTGCACTTCGAGTGCGAAATTGACGTCGACCTCTTCGAAAACGTCCAGGATCGGAATCCAGCGCTCGGCGAAGTCTTGGTATCCTTTTTCTAAATACGCCTGCGAGGTGGGGGGGAAGGCATACAGCGCGTGCCAGATGGAGGAGCCCGTGAAGCCATTCACGACCGGGGCGATCACGGATTCGTCCGGGCGAGCGTCAAAGAACTTACGCGCAGCGCGTGCAGTGGCTTTCATTTCTTCGGCCGCACGTTGGCGCACGCCCTCTGGATCGCCGTCGCCCCAGATCTCTGGCGAGAGAATCGCCTGGTGGCGCTCGTCGATACGATCGCAGACCGCTTGGCCCACCAAGTGATTGGAGAGGGCGTAGCAGCTCAGGCCGTTGGCTTGTAGCTTCTCCCAGATCGAGGCGATGTAGCCGTCTTCTTTCAGGGCGCGTGCGACTTCAAAATGATCGCCCCAGCAGGCGAGTTCCACACCATCGTAGCCCATTTTTTTGACGAGGGGAAGTAGATCATCCAGCGGCAGGTCTGCCCACTGGCCGGTAAAGAGGGTAACTTTTCGACTCATAGGTGGTATTATAGCTGAAATGCTGGAATTGACAATGCTCTCAGTCATCCATAATTGTGCAGTATTCGTCACGATATGGATTTAACTGCATTTGCCGACCGCAGACTTTGGGATTTAATAGATCATGTGTCTTTCTGGGTGAAAGACCGTGCGGGCTGCTTTGTGTGGGTGAATCGAAACTTGGCCGAGCAGGCGCAGGCATCGCGCGCGGCTATTCTAGGCACGAAAGACAGTGACTGGTTCTTTAACGAGCTCGCCGATGTTTATATGGAGGATGATGTTGCTGTGCTCAAGACGCAGCAAGCGATCATCAATAAGCCAGAGTTGGTGATGAGTGCTGATGGCGAAGTCGTCTGGCATGCGACCAGCAAATTTCCTTATGTAGACGTGAGTGGAGAGGTGGCGGGCACTTATGGTATGAGCCAGCCAATGGTGGCGCTCGGGGATCTGCCTGCGGAATATGCAGATTTATCTTTAATCGTCAGCTATGCGCGTGAGCATTTGACTGCTGGGGTGACGGTAGAGGCCATGGCGCGAAAGGCGAACATGTCGCTTTCGACTCTAGAGCGGACTGTGGCGCGACATCTTAAAATCACGCCCTTGAAATTACTGCAACGTATGCGGATGCATCGTGCGCGGCATTTACTGACGACTTCGCATCTCAAAGTTGGCGAGATTGCCTTGGAATGTGGTTACGAGAGCTTTTCGTCGTTTTCGCGTGCCTTTAGACAATCTTATGGATGTGCGCCAGGTAGTTTGCGATCAGTATCTTGATCTCTGCATCGCTTCTTCGTAAAAGCTAGTATGCTTAGTTGCCATCCACCGGCCGTCATAGAATCTCCGTGGTCTGAGAAAAATACAATTAAGTTATTCTTAATGCCGTTGCGTCTTTCTAGTGCCCCTAGCAGCTTTCCGACTTCCTATTTTCCAATTGGCTTACTGTAATGTTTTTGTAGAGACCAGCGCGTTGCCACATGTGACGTAGGCCAATACGTCCTTTCTGTAGACCTGGGACTTGACTTAAATCCCAGTAATAGAGGCGTTCTTCATTTATATTACTAACATTCATATACATTTCCTCTCCGCGTTTAATGATGGTCATGTGGTGCTCCATGCCGGGCTCAAATAAATCTATTGCGGTATAATCTGGTTCCAGCTCCATGCGGTCGAACTGACCGCCGAATAATGAACGTGGATAACGTCGAGCACGTATGTAAGCGGAGTCTTTTCCAGCGTCGATCTTGTTATTAAACGCTGCATAGCTGATGTGCAATAAGTTCATATGGTCAAAGTAAGTCGCCATATAGGGGATCTGCCTGAGCCTATTCCACTCTGTGATGTCTTCAGTGTAGGGTTCGGGGCCTGCTCCGCTTGCGTATAGATAGACAATGCAAACGAAGCGATCCACGGTATCCATTCGAGTGAAATCAAAGTCTCGTAACCAGTTTAGCGCATGTTTGTGGTCAAAGCTGATCCAATAGTAACACCATTTGTCTGATTTAACTATGAGCTCATGAATACTGTCAGGCTCATAGCAAAATATAGAGCCAGGTGTTTGTTCATACCAGCGACCTTCTCGAAGGAAACTGCCTTCTCCGGCAACACTCCAGAATAGCTGGGTGAAGTTCTTATGGCACGAAACTATAGAGACGCCTTTAAGCAATTCATCCCGACCGACAGAGCGTAATCCGAGTGGAATATTTGGAGCTGCTGGCATTGCGGCGGGATAGCTTAGTAGTCGAGGGTGGTAGGGCGACATCAGTGCTAGTATTGCGGCAAATCTCCTGTCTGAGCAAGAGTGGAAGCGTGTTATCCTAAAATCTATGAATCACATGAAACCTAAAGTAGTTGTTGTTAGAGCTGGGAGTTTGTTTTTGGGCATAGGGCCATTTGGGGGCTGCGATTGGCTGTGTGCGTTAGTCATAAGTCCTTTTTGCTTGTTTATCGAGAGGCTGCTGAACCTCGTGTCTGCTGGATAGTTGGCTAAGATTTGCGATGAGCATTGTACTGATACGTATAGGTTCCTGTCTAAGAAGTCGTTTCGAGTCATGAAGAGCTAGAGTCCTCGAACGAGGAATTGATGGCTTCAGATGAAGAATTGCAGAGCACTAACGAAGAACTTCAGTCGGTTAATGAAGAGCTTTACACAGTTAACTCCGAGTTGCAGGAGAAGAACCAGGAGCTGCATGAAATTAATAACGATATGAACAATCTGTTCGAGAGTACTGAGATCGGAACTCTCTTCTTGGATCGTGAGCTCAAAATTCGGAAATATACTAAGTCTTTGATTCCTGGCTGCGCTTGACCCAGGCGATCGAGCACACACGCGACCGGAGAGCCCTATGAAATTGAGCTTAATCTGACCACGGCGAGTGGTGAAGAAGTTTGGATTTGGGCGCGGGGCGCAGTCGAATACGACGCAAACAAGCGAGCGATTTCTTTGCGAGGTGTCGCGCAGAATATCACTGAGAGAGTAAAACTTCGGGATGAACTGATTGCACAAAAGCAGTTTCTGGATCGGGTGAATGAACTCTCGCCGGTCGGTATTTTTGTGTCCAATTACAAGGAAGATCGCTATCGGTATTTCAACGATCAGTTTCCAGGATTATAGGATTCACGCCTGAAGAGGTGGGACGTCTTGGGCGTCGAGAATTACTCATGTGTGTCCACCCGGACGATCTTGAGGCCTATCAGGCGCATTTGGATGAAGTCATTAAGGGCGGACGGCAGTCTCGATACGATTTTAAGTATCAGAGGAAAGACGGAGTGACTATTTGGTGTCGCTCTGTGAAGTGCGTTTTTGAAAGAGACGGGGCTGGCAATGTTCTCAGTTATATTGGTGTTATTATCGAGTTCAAGGAAACGGTTCCTCCAGAGGCCAAGGATATCATTATGGAGACGGATGGACATCGCTTTCAGCAGGTGTTGATCAATCTTCTGAGTAATGCCTTAAAGTTCTCAGATGAGGGTGTGATCGAGTTTGGATATCGGCAGCTGGGAGATAGCGTCGAATTTTTTGTCCAATATCAAGGAATTGGAATTTCTGAGGATCGAATGGAAGTCATCTTTGAGCGCTTCGAGCACTTCGAGCACTTGGAAGATAAGGCTAAGTATTTGAAGCAGGGCTTTTGCGATTATATTAGCAAGCCTATAAATGCGAAAGTGCTTAAGGAGAAGCTAACTCAGTTGCAGCCAAAATAATTTTGCTTCGGATCACTTGCGGGCGCTGGGGTATTTAGATCGCATTCTTAGAAATTCGTCTTTCACTTATTTCTATGGACGAAATTTTACGCACAATCCCACACCGCCCACCGTTTCTCTTCATTGACGAGATCGTCGAAGTTCGAGAAGATGGCGCCACCTGTAAGCGCACGATTCGCAAGGAAGAGCCGCAGTTTGAGGGCCATTACCCCGGCAACCCTATCATGCCGGGGGTCTTGCTGTGTGAGGCCTGCTTCCAGACGGGCGCGATCTATCTCGCCAAGCAGATTGAAAAAGACGGTAAGTCGCTCAACGATGTGACGCCGGTGCTCTCGCGCATCACCGATGCGCGTTTCAAGCAAATGGTGAAGCCCGGTGACGAAATCACCATTGAGGTGACGATGGACGAGACCGTGAGCCGCTTCTTCTTCATGAAGGCCAAAGTGCTCAAGGGCGGCAAGCCAGCTATGACCATTAAGTTCGCGCTGGCGATGGTCGAGGGGGAGGGGAAATAGTATGAGTTTCTTAAATCTCGAAAATAAACGCTTCCTCGTCATGGGGGTGGCCAATCGCAAGAGCGTCGCGTGGGCGATCACCAAATCGCTGGAAGCAGCGGGCGCCGAAGTCATCCACAGTGTGCGTTCCGAAGCGCGTTTGGAAAGTTTGCAAAAGTTGCTCGGTGATCGGAAGGCCTATATCTGCGACGTGGAATTTCCTGAGCAAATCACCGCGCTGGCGGAACAAGTCGCGGCGGATTACGGTACGTTGGATGGCATTGTGCACTCGATCGCCTTTGCCAACTACTCCGAAGGTTTCAAGCCCTTCCACGATACGGTGCGAAAGGACTTCCTGCAGGCCACCGCGATTTCCGCCTTCTCGTTGGTGGAAGTGGCCAGCGCTTTTAAGCCATATCTCGACAACGATGCCTCGGTAGTCTCGATCGGCATTTCGTCCACCGATGTGACGGCTGAAAACTACGGCTACATGGCACCGATCAAGGCAGCTCTGGAAACTTCTTCGTATAACTTGGCCAAATCCTTCGGTGCCGACACACGGGTGCGTTTTAATACCGTCAATGCTGGACCGCTCAAGACCAGTGCTTCGGCTGGAATTCCCGGCTATTTGGAGAGCTATCTCTACGCCGAGAAGTTGACCTTTCGTAAACAAAACCTGACCACTCAAGAAGTCGCGAACACTGCGGTGTTTCTGCTGAGTCCTGCATCCAGCGGTATTAATGGGCAGGGGGTCGTGGTCAATGCCGGCATGGATCGCAATTATTTTGACAAGGAAGTGGTCAGTCTCGCGATGCGGCCAGAAAAGAAATGACGTGACTGGCGTCACGTCGCTACAGAATTGTGGTGGCGAAAGTTGGTGTAGCGATGCCGCGCGAGCGGCGTCTTTGAGCGGTTGGGTGCGTTCGGTTGGACGTGACTGGCGTCACGTCGCTACTATGTCTGATCGTGATGTGAACTGAAAATGGATACTCTGTTGTAGAAATGCCTCGAGTAGTCGCGTTTTTTTGATAAGTTGTTAGTGATGTTTAGGTTCTCATGTTTATTTACGTTGCTTATTGCTCTGTTGTTGTCGTTGGGGACTTTGTCTGCTAGGCGCGAGACGCCTGCTTTCGGGACGGAGATCATAGAACGGCTGATCGCACCCGAGACGCGCTCGCAGGCTTTTCGCGAGGTGCAGATTGCGCGGCAAGGGGAGAATCCGCGCAATGATTGGCAGGCCTTGCCGATGGCGGCATTTGAGCTGTATCATCAAGATCTATTAGTCACCGAATGCCCGCAGCTGGCGGGCGCGCCTTCGTTGTATATGGTGTCGTATTTCTGGGATCATGCGACTTACAGTCGCTATTTTTCGAAATATCGATCCAGTCGCAGCGGAGGCTTTTCACCTGTTGAGGAGGCACATAAGCCACAAGCACTGGTGCGTGTGGGGGGGCGTTCTTCGAATTGGTTGCCCGCTGGGCAGAATCCTGATTTGTCATTGCCTCCAGAGGAGAAACTGGAGGAGCGAGTGATCGTGTTCTTAAGCGATCAAGGACAAGTGGTGAGGCCATTCGGCGGGGATAATATGACGGAGGGCGATGTTTTTAAGGACCTGAATCAGGATGGTCGTTACGAACGTGTGTATAGTTCGAATTTCAGAGTGTATGATACGCGTGAAGGGGAGCCGGATATTCGAGTCCAGGCTTTGCGGGTTGAGGCGGTGGATTTGGAGTCGGAACGGCTCTTTTATCTATTGCTCAATTGGCATCGTTATCAGTCGGAGCTGGTTCCGACATGGGGCTGGGCAGTGCGCGATTTAGATGGCGATGGGATCGATGAAATCGTGCTCGGCCCGATCGAGAATGAGTCGGCTGAGCCGGAGGTGCAGGTGGTTTATCGTTGGGACGCCGAGCAGGGGCAGTATGTAGGGCCGTCGGGGAGTTTTGAGGATCATTATTTACTGCTCGATCCTAAGCTCGATCTTTGGGATGAGCTGCGCCGTGTCAAAGCTGCGGGCGGCCTGCAATATGAGGCGATCGCGGAGGCCAACGCGCCCGATGTGCTTGCGGCCGAGGTGCCGCCGCCGGTCTATGATTGGCGGCAGCGTGAGCCTTATCGGCATCGTTCTTTAGTCGACGCAAGCCATGCAGACTTACTCCATTTTATGTGTGGCTGGACGCCAGTGAAGGCGACGTCTTCAAATGAGCCTTCGCCGTCGCTCGCGCCGACGGCTCCGTCGACCGCGACCGCAGTCGCCAGTGGCTCGAATCATCGTTTTGAGTTTAAACAGGCGTGGAGCGAATTAGACCCGCGGGCTGCCATGTTTACCTTTGTTGAGAGCAACCAGAGCCATGTGCACCGCAATAAATTTACGCTCTACTATCCGACTCATTTGAAGCAAGCAGAGCATGCCGATTGGGTGGTTTTTAGCTCGCGGCAAGGGCCCGGAGTGGAGGTGTTGAAGTCTGAGCAAGAGGGCGCTGGGCGTTATTGGTCGGCCAAATATTCACGCCCCCTGCCAGAAAAGTATCCTGCGGGTGAATATCAGTGGAAGTGGGAGCTCGGGCGGGTGGATGCAGAACGCACACGGTGGTTACAGCAGGGGCTTTGGTGGTTGGCGCAGATTCGTTCGGATTTGAAAGTTCGTGAGCCAGGTCGTTATTCCAGTAGCGCTGGTTTTTCGACGAATTGCTTTCCTACCGATATGGAGGCCGCACCTCCTTCGCTGCGTTTGCTGACGGCAGCTGGTGCGAGCTTGATCGATATTAAGGCGGAGCGAGCCAGTGCTTATTCCGGCTCATGGCGAGATGAGTTTGGCCCTGAGCAATACCTCGGATTTGCGCAGCAACTTTTTAAAGCGAACGAGGGTGGATTATATCGCGAGCGCCTGCGTGATGTATCTTTGCCTCAAGTGCTCGCAAGCATGCCCGACTTGATCGCGGACTTAAAGGCCGGGCGTATTCCTCCCCAGTTGGCGCAGGCCATTGTGCGATCGGTGGGCGATTCGGCAGAGGGGAGTTTGTTGCCCTTGCTGAAAGAAATAGAAGCCTTGGTCCCTGATCGGGCCGCTTTTGAACTGGAGTGGCAGCGCTTGGCGCTTGCACTGGAAGAGCTGGGGGATGCGTCCGACATCGGTAGTTTTAGAAGAAAAAGTGAGTTGGAAGCGCAAATGGCGACGCTTGAGCAATCGATGCGTGATCATCTATGGGGCTGGTTGCGCGAGCCCTTGAATTTGGCCATTCGGCAGTTAGAGGTGGCGGATGATGTTGAGGCTTTGTCCCAGTGGGCGCAACGCGCGGGGGAACCGGGTGCCTTATGGGCTCTCGTGCGATTACGCGATGTCAATACGGCAGCTTGGAGCGAGGTGCTGAGCCAAGTTTTTCGTGAGCAAGTGCGATGGCGCACAAATATAATTCGCTATCTGGCCAATCAGGATCGTGAACTGGCGCAGGCTTTAGTCGAAAGCTTGCCGCGCTTGCAGCAGCTCAAATTGTTGCCCTCACTCGCGCAGAATCAATCAGCCGCTAATATGGATGCGGCGACAATACAATCTCTGCTGGCAACGATGTGTGCGCCTTCGCTCGATGCTAAAACGCGGGTCGCGGCTTTGAGAAAGTTGCTCCCCAAGAATGAGCCCAACACCATTGAGCGCATTGACTTGGATCAGGCGCTATTGGAGCTGCTGCAGTCAGAGATGCATCCCTCACGCGATCCGTGGCCGGAACGCTATCTGGTCTACGATGCGGCACTGTTCCTATTGCTGCGTAATCAGCTGCCGCCGCCAGTGGAGCTCTACATCAAAGCAGCCAATACTGGCTGGAATGAGTTCTCATTTGGTAGTTATTTGGCTTTAATGCTTCATTTAGCGGTCGTCAATGAGTCGTCGCAAGCACATGCTTGGTTGCTTGATTGGGGGCAGCGCTATATTGAGCAGGATGCCGGTGGCTGGGGACGATTTTCTGAATTTATTTACGCGGCGGACCTGCATCGGTTTGGGGCGTTTCTCCAGCGCTTGGCGACTATGGATGCGCACGCGCAGGAGGGGGGGAGTGCGCTCGGCAAAGGTCGTCAGCCTGAGCTGAAACATGGCGAGCGTTATCATATGGCTCGAAGGATTGTAGCCGTTTGGACCGAGCCGGACCCACTTACGCAGGCGAAGTGTGAATTGCTGCTCGGGTTCAACTTTGGCTACCGGTATGGGCCTGACTCGCTTTATCATGTGACCATGCGAACCAAAGCTAGGCTGCAGGAGAATGTGAAGCGGCTTTCGCCGGCACAGCGTCAGGCCTTCGCTGACTTTATTCAGTGGTGTGAAACTGCGATCGAGCGTGAAGACCTCGGGTATCACAGTCGCCAATATTTCGAATGGCTATCGGATACTTTTGTAACTGCTGCTGAGTGAGTGGCAATCGCCGCGGAGCGCTGCCGTCGGGTGTATTTGCTCTTCAGATTTCTTTTAATAGGTTCTTGACTCAAAAACCTAAGTTAACGAGAAACGCATTTACATTTTGTTTATTCCCGCTTAGATAGCGGCTCATTTTTATGGCCACACCAGAAAACATACATACTGAATTTCACCGCATGCTTGGGCGCGATGCCAAGGAGGCGCAACTTAAGCAGCGCGGGCACGTGTTTTGGTTTTACGGGCTCTCTGGCTCGGGCAAAAGCACTTTGGCCAATGCACTGGAGCGCAAGCTGGCCGAGCAGGGCTTTGTGACTAAGATCTTGGATGGCGATAATATTCGTAGCGGCCTGAATAGTGACCTCGGTTTTTCCGATGCGGATCGCCAGGAAAACATTCGCCGCATCGCTGAGGTGACGCGTTTATTCTTAGATGCGGGCATCGTAGTCTTTACCTCTTTTATCACACCTAAGCGTGAACTCCGTGCCGCGGCGCGGGAGATCGTGGGCGAGGGGGACATCACACCCGTGTATGTTGAAGCCTCTTTTGAGACCTGTGCCGAACGCGATGTCAAAGGCCTCTACGCCAAAGCCGCAGCTGGCGGCGTGAAAAACTTCACCGGTAAGGATTCCTCTTTTGAAGGGCCCGCTGCAGGGGATCCGGATTGGACCATCACTACTGACAACCAGAGCGAAGCTGAATCGCTCGAGCAACTGCTTAACAAAGTCCTTCCACTGATCAAAAACTCTTAATCTCTGAATTCTTCATTCACTTTTACGTATGGCTAAAGACTACACAATCACTCACCTCAAACAGCTGGAATCTGAAGCGATCTACATCCTTCGTGAGACCGCCGCTCAGTTTGAGAAACCTGTTCTCCTATTCTCTGGTGGTAAAGACTCCATCGTGATGGCCTATTTGGCAAAGAAGGCCTTCTGGCCTGCGAAACTTCCGTTTCCGCTCTTGCACGTAGATACCGGACATAACTTTCCTGAAACCATGGAATTTCGCGATAAGTTCGTTGAGGAGATCGGCGCTGAACTTCACGTGGCTTCTGTGCAAAAAGCGATCGATGAGGGCAAGGTGACTGAAGAGACCGGTCCTTACGCCAGCCGCAATGGCCTGCAAACAGTCGCTCTATTGGAAGGCCTGGAAGAAGGTCAATACGACGCCGCACTCGGTGGGGGCCGTCGTGACGAGGAAAAAGCACGCGCTAAGGAACGCTTCTTCTCACACCGTGACGCTTTCGGTCAATGGGACCCTAAGAATCAACGCCCAGAGCTTTGGAATATTTTCAATGGTCGCAAGCAGCACGGCGAACACTTCCGTGTCTTCCCGCTCTCGAATTGGACCGAGATGGACATCTGGCAATACATCAAGCTAGAGAACATCGAGCTGCCCAATCTCTACTTCTCACACGAGCGCGAATGCTTCGTGCGCAATGGCGTCGTGATGGGCATTACAGACTTCATGGAGTTGCTTCCTGAGGAGAAGGCCAATGTCAAAAAGATGACTGTGCGCTTCCGCACCATCGGTGATGCGACCTGCACCGGCGCGGCGCTTTCCACTGCTGCGACACTCGATGATATTATCGACGAAGTCGCCGCTGCTCGCCAAACCGAGCGTGGCACACGCGCCGATGATAAACGCTCTGAAACCGCGATGGAAGATCGCAAAAAAGAAGGGTATTTTTAAGCTTAGACTTAAAAATGTAGTTAACCAGTTCCCGGTTTACCAGTTGTCAGTTTAGTGACTTCTCGAACCGAAAAGCGGGAACTAGACAACTGTTCACTGAACAACCTAAAACCGAACAACTTTACAAAAAAATATCATGAGCGAATCAGAATCATCAGCCGGCTATCTTGACATGGATCTCTTGCGGTTCACCACCGCAGGTTCCGTCGACGACGGCAAAAGCACACTTATCGGACGCCTCCTTTATGACTCCAAGGCGATCTTCGAGGATCAACTCGAAGCCATGGAAAAGAGCTCCAAGTCACGCGGCGACGAAAACGTCAACCTCGCACTGCTCACCGACGGCCTCCGTTCCGAGCGCGAGCAGGGCATCACCATCGACGTGGCTTACCGCTACTTCGCGACGCCGAAGCGCAAGTTCATCATCGCCGATACACCCGGGCACATTCAATACACCCGTAACATGGTGACCGGTGCTTCCACTGCGAATCTGGCCATCCTTTTGGTCGATGCACGTAAGGGCGTGATCGAGCAAACTTGCCGCCACGCCTTCATTGCCAACTTGCTCCGCATCCAACACATCGTGGTCTGCGTCAACAAGATGGACTTGGTCGACTGGAGCGAAGAGACTTACAACGGCATCGTTGAGGACTTTAAGAAGTTCGCTTCACGCCTGGATAACATCGTTGAGATCACTTTCATTCCTGTCAGCGCATTGCTGGGGGACAACGTCGTCGATAAGTCCGAAAACATGCCTTGGTATCAAGGCCCGTCCATGCTCTACCATTTGGAGACAGTTTACATCGGTGCGGACGAAAATCACATTGAAGCGCGCATGCCCGTGCAGTGGGTCATTCGCCCACACTCCGACAAGTGGCACGATTTTCGCGGTTTCGCAGGGCGTATCGCTGGCGGTGTCTTTAAACCAGGCGATGCAGTCAAAGTGATGCCATCCGGTTTTGAATCCACGATTAAGGCGATCCACACTATGGATGGCGAATTGGAAGAAGCCTATGCGCCGATGTCCGTTGCCATCACGCTCAACGACGAGATCGATATCTCGCGTGGCGACATGTTGGTCAAGCCGAACAATGCACCCGAGCCACGTCAGGATGTGGACGCGATGATTTGCTGGTTCTCTTCGACTAAGAAGCTCGCCGGGCGCGGTAAGTATATCTTGCGTCACACAACTAAAGAGGTGAAAGCCATCGTGACTGAGGTGAAGTATAAGGTGAACATCAACACGCTGCATAAGGTCGAAGATGATCTCATCTTTAACCACAACGACATCGGTCGCATCTCGCTGCGCACTTCCGCGCCATTGATCGCTGATAGCTATAAGACCAATCGCATTAGCGGTAGTTTTATTCTCATCGACGAGCAGACGAACGAGACTGTTGCGGCTGGTATGATCATCTAAGCAGAGCTTCAGATCCAAGTCTTTAGCAAGGTGCCATTTCCGTCAGGAGTGGCACCTTTTTTTTAGTATTCGCCGCGTGAAGTTTTAATAATGACGCGGGTCAGATCGGGAATCTTGATCGGTTTTGACAAGAAGTCGTTCATGCCATGCTCGAAGCACTGTTTGCGTTGTTCGTCAATCACGTGAGCAGTCAGTGCAATAATGATGGGGGTGTGGCTGTAGCCATTGCGGCGTATTTCACGCGTCGCAGTGATGCCATCCATCATTGGCATTTCGATATCCATCAGAACCAGATCATAATTCTTTGCCGCGACCGCATCGATTGCTAACTTCCCATTCTCTGCAATGTCAGTCAGATATCCCATGCGCTTGAGGGTATGGCTCATTATCTTCTGATTGGTTAGATTGTCTTCGACGATTAAGATGCTTAAAGGACACTCTTTTGATAGGTCTTTATTTATATGGTATGGCTTCTTTTTTTCTTTCGTTTTGAGCGGCTGAGCTGAAGCGGGGAGGGGGCTTGCTTGACTCCGTGAGGGAGTTTTTTTTGTGCCATGTGGGCTTACGACAGATAAGGGGATTTCGAGCTTAAAGATCGCACCTTCGTTGATCTTGCTTTGGCAGGATAAGTCGCCGTTCATCAAGCGCGCCAATTGACGACTGATTGCCAAGCCCAGGCCGGTGCCTCCATGTGTTCGAGTGATCGAGCTGTCGGCTTGAATGAACGCTTTGAAGAGGTTTTTTTGCGCCTCATCAGATATTCCGATTCCTGTGTCGGTGACTTGGATGGTCAGTTTTATTTCTGTCTCACTCAAGTGTTCTGAACTTACATTTATGGTGACCTTGTCTCCCTTGTTAGAAAAGCGAATCGCATTACTCAGCAAGTTAATTACGATTTGTCGGATACGGCCAATATCGCCCTTTAAGTGCTTGGGTGTCTTGTTTGCGGTGCTGGCTTGTAACTGAATATTCTTCGCATGGGCCGAGTTCCTCATTATTTCCACCGGGGGAAGGATGCAGTCATCAATTTGAAATACCTCTTCGTGTAGCTCGAGGCGCCCAGCTTCGATTTTGGAAAAATCGAGGATGTCGTTAATTAAACTCAAGAGCGCGTTGCCACTTACGTTAATGGTGGACGTATAATCAGACTGCTGCTCGTCTAACTCTGTATTCATCAGCAAAGAAGTCATGCCGATGACCGCATTGAGTGGCGTGCGGATTTCATGACTCATTGCTGCTAGAAATGCACTTTTGGCTCGGTCGGCCTGTTGTGCCTCCTCTGCCATTTGTTGGGCTAGTTGTGTTTGCTGTGCGAGTTTCTTGTTCGATTCTTGAAGTGCTAGATCAGTTTTTCGGCGATTGCTCACGTTGACAACCATCTCCGCGAATACTATTAGTAGTTGTCGCTCGTCGCTAGAGTATTGATGTGCTTGCTTGACTGCATCGAAGCCGACGAATCCGATACATTCGTTTTCGTTCATCAGTGGTACCGTGATTAAGCTCACTATATTCTGGGGAGCGAGTATTTTACGCTCCGCGTTGTCACCCGGGAGTGCCATCACGTCGGGAATTTCAACGGCTTGCCCCTTCTGGTGGGTTTCTAACCAGTTCGGTAGATCGGATAATTTGACAGACTGGAGCTGGTCGATCTCTGCAGAGATTCCGGGGGCGCACCATTCGTGAGTATTCGTGGCGGTTGCTTCGTCGAGGTTATACCGAAAAATATAGGCCCGATCCACTTTGGTGAAACGGCCGATTTCACCGAGGGATTCTTCTATGGTCTCATCAATTGAAACCCATGGCCGGTTAATGTATTCTAGAGAAGTCCGAATCAGAAGCTGCAGGAACAGATCTTTATACTGAAATTCATCGTTCTTTTGCTTTTGAGCTGCGCGGTGTAATCGGCTGCGCCGCAGAGAAAGCCCCATCAGTGCCAACGAAACGAACAGTAATGTCGGGAGCGCCGCGACTCCGAGTAGGTAGAGATACCAACCCTTGGCCGAGATATCGATTCCAAGTGCAGCCATCACCTGATCCGTGTCTGGATCTAACAGTGGTGTGATCGGACTGATCCAGGTGCCCCAGCGATCTTCTAAGGGGCCTTCTAGGAATGCCGTTTTCTCATCGAAGATTCCTTTTAGCTTTGCGGAGGCCTCTGGATAAGGTTCACCAAAAGCAGAAGGTGGCGTCGCTTCTTCAGGGCGCTGAGCATCCACCAAGAAGTAAATTTCGCCTGCTGCATCACGGTTCATGATGTAGATGTAGTGAAAACGGTCCGAAGCCAAAATTTGCCTGGAAAGCTGTTCCTGTATCTGGGCAGCTGCTTTTTGTTGCTGTTCAGAGCTGCCCTCAACCAAATCACGTATTTCAGACTGAGAAAGGCCCTTCGCGACTAATTCTGCGGAAACCATCAGCGCACTGCGCATTCTCAGGTCCGCTTTCTTAATGACCGATGCGACTGAAAAGATGGCCAGCAGTAGGAAGAGCGAACTACACAGTACAAAAGGCAGTCGACTTGTTTTTGAGCGGATCTCTAGGTTTGTAGTATTAGGCGATGCCATTGTGTTTATCTCATTTGATAATGGTGATTAGGTCAAGATTCACCACGGTTGATAGCGTTACTGGCAATGTCTGTAATTCACTGCATGCACTGAGGATGGGGCCTGTCAGTTTATCAGCTTAGTCGTTCTGAACTAAGTTTAACTTGAACGATTTATGATGAGTTGGGGTTTGTTATTATGCTGAATATTAATAGCTTGTGGTTTATCTAGGTTGGCTTCCGCGAGCTTGAGTGAAATTGCAAACCGCTTTTGAGTTTGTGAGTGTCGCGAATTTTTCATCATCCTAAATTCGGCAGTCGACAGAGGTGTATCTTTTTTAACCGTTAATTTACATTGATTTACGCCAATACAGACAGTCGCCAAAATGGCGATTTTGAATTAAATAAAATAACGATGCTCTAATAATCCATAACGCATGGCGCCATGAATCCGTTCGACATGTTCTAAATCTTTAATCTCTGCCTCCGATTTCTTTGGGAGGCGGAAGGCAACTTGAAACTTCTCTTTGGGATTTAGTCGTTTGCGGTTCTCAAGTCATTAAGCGTATAGGATGTTCGCACTTTACCATTTTTGAATAGCTGAGCAGAACTCCGCGGGGGCCGCTATCTGTGGTCAAACAACGATGTATCCATACTGAAAGTTCTGTCTCCATTAGTCGAGTTAGAGCGATGTGTTGACTGACATATGCTTCATCGAGTTGCTGATCGACTCGCGCGGTTTTTCCACAGTTCCCTCCCGTGATTGTGACTAAAATGTCGTCAGGTTGAACGCGAGTTCTCTGGCCCTCCATTTTATCGGGGAGTTTAACGAATGCCGTCTGCGATAGATCCAAGAGGTCGGTTTTGATATTCTGAGCTCGGATAAAGAGGGATCCTTGATTCGCGTAGTAGGCCTTCCAGCCTCGCGATCCACTCGTTACGAACTTGGTAAGGTCACCCAACCTGCACCACTCCCATCCCTCCGGAATCTCGAAGGGGATTTCTTCGGGGGTGATTTCGGGAAGGGGTTTTACTTTACGGATTTTT
>CEUD01062670.1_pt1 | contig 20463 bp, 18 predicted proteins | sample 356481 | NCBI WGS metagenome assembly CEUD01 (sample SAMEA2623314, study PRJEB7988) | marine metagenome | isolation source: saline water (ENVO:00002010), including | reverse complement strand
ACGTAAATAATCCTTGATTAGACTAACTCAGATGTCTTTAGCAAACGATCACTTTGCAAGACACCGATGCTCGGCGTCTGAACAGAGAGCTCTGGACGTTCGCTGAAGCGTCTCGCTACGTAAACTTGTACGCAACGAAAATGAACGTTTGCTAAAGCTGCACGCTACGTGCTTACTTTGTGTATGGATATCATTCCAACTCGGGAGCGGTGGCGCTCTCGACTGCCTCATTGGGAAGTCGAGGGACATTGGCATTTCGTGACGATTCGGTGTCACGGTAGTTTACCTGATGCGGTGAAACTTAAGCTGAAGCAGATCCACGACTCCTTGCAAAATATCGATGCACAAACTGAGGAGTTTCATCAACTGCAACGCCGCTATTTTCTCACGACTGAAAAATACTTGGATATGGGCAGTGGCTTTGCTCCGTTTATTGACAGTGCTTCGTGTGAACGCTGCCTTGATGCGTGCATGGCGATGGAGAAGGAAGGCTGGCTCGTCGGCGAAGCGACCGTGATGCCGAATCATGTGCATCTACTAATCTTACGCCAAGAGTCGGAGTTTTCGCTGAAGGAGATCTTAGAACGTTTCAAAGGACGCTCGGCTCGCTGGATCAACCAGGAATTGAATCGCTCTGGTAGATTCTGGCAGCAGGATTGGTTTGATCGATGGATGCGAAACGAAGGCGAACTCATGAAGACCATCACTTACATTCGCAATAATCCGGTGAAAGCAAAACTTGTCCACGAGTGGAGCGAGTATCGTTGGCGCATGAGCACTGAATTGTAGCCTTTTTCGTAGCGTGCAGCTTTAGCAAACTTTCCTCATACTGAAAATAGTTCTCCCCCAAACTCCCCCCTCTAGCGCAGCGGTTTTAAAATCTTACAGAGCTATCGGGTGATCGTTATCATGGCAACTAGCACACAGATCGAAGACTGAGCCACCTTCCGAGTTTTACCCCAAGATGCAGACCTTGTGCGCGGAAGCGGGGGTGATCTACAAGCTAGTGCCGGAACTGCCTGGCTTGGGGATTTCGGGAGTGATGCGCTGGTTCCAGAAGCGGCCGATGATCCTACAGTCACTTCTCTTTAAGACCAATGATCACTTTTGGTTTACCTTCTTTCACGAGGCCAAGCACGTGCTCCAGCAGCGGAAGAAAAGTATCTTCCTCGAAAGTGAGAAAGCGGAGCAATCGGATGAAAAGCGGGAAGAAGCGGCTGATCATTTTGCCGCGGAGCTCTTGATCCCCTGCGACGCGTTTGAACACTTCGTCGCAGAGAGCGCTCGTTTTTCGCCGACGTCCGTGAAGTCCTTTGCCGACAGCGTAGGGATTCACCCGGGCATCGTCAGCGGTCGCCTGATGCGGGAGGGCTATGCCCATTATTCAGAACCCGTGGCAAAGCTGAGAGAGAAATTTGCGTGGCGGTGAGCCAAGAGCTTCGGTTGTATCGATTTTGTAACGCGAACGCCCGTTTTTATCAGTTTTGTAGCCCGTTTAATCGTTTTGTAGTGATCGTCACGATTTTTACAGACACTTGACACCAGGTCGAAAATGTCGGATAAAGTGGACAATATCCGACATGGCTGAAATCAAGGACGCCTATCCGGCAACAGAGGTCGCTGCACGTCTAAATGATCGTCGGCCTTTTTTGGATGGACGCTCGATTAAGGAGTGCCTGATCAGCGGAGATGTGGAAGATGCGGCGATGGCCGCTGAGGGCCTGTCTGCTTTGCGTGCCTAGCTACTCATACACTCGATTGTTCTGATGCCACCACCGAGACCGCCTAAAAACCTGCACTCGAAGGCACCTATGCTCACTGCTTTCGACGGCGTCTGGCACATGGTCGTCCGAAAGATACATCACAGTGCGCCTATTTTCTTTGGATCAGGGAACGGCACCCGCTTCAGTCGATTCTATTTAAGCGTGTTTTGATTTTCAGGAGATTGACCTATTTCTAATCATTTTATATAGAGTTATCCTGTTTTTAATCATTTTGTAGAAGCTTTATCAATTTTATAGGGGATCCCGAGGGATTCTAATCATTTTATTGCCTCGCGAACGATTTTGTCGCAACTTTTCCGAATTATATGAATTTTAAGGTGCGATGAGCAGTCTCGGCTACAAATGGTTGATCGAAAACTTTGGCTTACCGGGGCATCCGCTGCCGCAGGCGTCGGTGTTGGGATCTCAGCTGAAAGAAACTCAATGGCCTGATGGTTCGATTGAGAAGACCTTCCCGCTGCAATACAAACCTGCGGAAGATGAATTTGCCGGTCATCTTGAATTCGCTCTCAAACATGAAGGTGTGCACCTGGCCGTATTGGCCGATCTATTTTCTCATATCGACCCGAAAGACCTGTGTTCCATGGTGCAGGCAAAGCCGACGGGACGCTATGCACGTCTCGCTGGATTCTTTTATGAGTGGTTGACTGGCAAAGAGCTGGAGCTGACAGTTCGAGTAGGCGGTAATTATGTCTATGCACTCGACCCCAAGCGGTATGTTGTCGCGGACGAGTCGAAGCGAGTGCCGCGTTGGCGGGTGCGCGACAATCTGATTGGCCACGCGAGTTTTTGCCCCACTGTTCGCAGAACTCATGAACTTGAAACCGCAGTAGCAGAGCCTCTGGAGGTCGAAATGGAAGCGCTCATGCGGGATTTTCCTCCGGAGCTGTTTACACGGGCGAATGACTACCTCTATTTAAAAGAGACCCGTTCGACGTATGATATCGAGCGTGAGACGATGCCGCAAGCAAGCCGCCGTGAGCGTTTCGTGGCACTACTCAGAGACGCGGGGGCGGACACCCTCTGGTCACTGCTTCAAGAGGCGTCCTTGACGGCCAAACAGAATTTGATCGTGGACCCCCGCTATGCGGCCAAGGGCTATCGGAACGATCAGAGCTACGTGGGGGAGCAATTACCGAATTTCACTCAGCGGATTCATTACATTTGCCCACCGCCCGAATGGGTGTCACAAATGATGGAGGCACTCGCTGCGAGTGCGGAGGGAACTCATGAGGTGCCCCCGCTGATTCGAGCAGCGATGATCGCGTTTAGTTTCGTATTTATTCATCCATTTGAGGACGGGAACGGGCGGCTACACCGTTTTTTGATTCATGATATTCTACATCGAGGCGGCTTGATGAAGACGGGGCTGATGCTCCCGGTTTCTGCGACTATGTTGCGACTAATGGGGGACTACGACAAGGCCCTGGAGGTTTACTCTAAACCCTTGCTCCGCATGGCCGATTACGAAGTTGACGACATGGGGCGGTTGGCATTGCTGAATGCAGAGCGCATCCGAAGCTATTTCCGATATCCCGATTTGACGGTGCAGGCGACGTATCTTGCAAGAACCGTTGCGATCACCGTGCGTGAGGACGTTTCGGAAGAATTACGTTTCCTTCTAAACTATGATACTGCTCGGCAAGCAATCTTGGAAGCGGTTGATCTTCCTGACCGACGATGTGACTTGCTACTTCAGTTGTTACATCAAAATCGAGGGCAGCTTTCGAAGGCAAAGCGTAAGCAGTTTGGGGAGCTTACTGACGATGAAATTCTGCGTATCGAAAAGGCATTTCAAGACGCCTTCCAAATGAACGAATAATGCCAAACCCATGACTGACAAAGCGAACGAACGCACTTTTCAAGACGACATCATTGAGCAGTTGCTGGCCAACGGCTGGCAGCTCGGCTCACCCGGGGACTACAACCGGGAATTGGCTCTGTATGAAGAGGACGTGCTGGGCTTCGTGCAGGACACGCAGCCGAAGGAGTGGGAGAAGTTTACCAAACTGTATCCGACTGATACGGGCGCGAAATTTCTGGAGCGAGTCGCCGCGCAACTCGTTAAGAGTCATCCGAATGCGGCCGATGCCACCCTACGCACCTTCGGCACGCTGGGCGTGCTGCGTCATGAGCTGAAACATCGCGGCACGCGCTTTAAGCTCTGCCAGTTCGAGCCCGAGCATGACCTGAACCCGGATACTCTGCGCATGTATCAGCACAACCGCCTGCGGGTGGTGCCGGAGCTGGTCTATAGTCCCTGGGTGAGCCAGGAGCGGATGGACGCCAGCAGTCAGAAAGCAAAGGCTTGGCGGATCGATCTGGTGCTGTTTGTCAACGGGCTGCCGGTCGCCACGATGGAGCTGAAATCCGAGTTCAAGCAGGCGGTGGAAAACGCGATGAAGCAATACAAGCTCACGCGTCCACCGGTGGACCCAGTCGCCAAGAAGCCCGAGCCTCTGCTCAGCTTTAAGCGCGGCGCGCTGGTGCATTTCGCAGTGAGCCAATACGAGGTCTATATGACCACGCGCCTCGCCGGGCAGAATACCTTCTTCCTGCCGTTCAATAAGGGCACCGCGGATGGCGGCGCCGGCAATGACGTGCCCGCGAATGAGAATCTCTACGCCACCGATTACCTGTGGAACGAGGTGTTGTTGCCGAAAAACCTGCTCAACATCCTCGCCCGCTACGTGCACTTGCAGATTGAGGAGAAAGAGGAGTGGAACGGGCGCAAATATAAGAAAGAGACGATGATCTTCCCCCGCTATCATCAGTGGGACGTCGTTAGCCAATTGATTGACGCCGCACGAGAAGAAGGCCCGGGGCAGAAGTATCTGATTCAGCACAGTGCCGGTTCGGGCAAGTCGAACTCGATCGCATGGACGGCCCACCAACTGTCTTCGCTCTACGATGATGCGGGCGAGAAGCGCTTTCACTCCGTCATTGTGGTGACGGATCGCACGGTGCTGGACCATCAGCTGCAGGATACGATTTATCAGTTCGAGCATGTGGACGGCATGGTCGGACGCATCAACCGCGACGAGGGCGAAGGCTCGAAGTCGGAGAAGCTGGCGAAGGCCTTGGAGGAATCGACACCGATCATCATCGTGACGATCCAGACCTTCCCCTTCGTGCTAAAGGCCATCGAAAACAGTGTCAGTCTCAAGGAGCGCAACTACGCGATCATCGCCGACGAAGCACACTCCTCGCAAAGCGGCTCGACGGCGCGCCAGCTCAAAGAAGTGCTGATGGTCGAAGAGCGCGCAGAGGACGAAGAACTGAGCACTGAAGAGATCCTCGACAATGTCGTGGCTTCACGTCGCAAGTCGGACAATCTCAGCTTCTTCGCCTTCACTGCGACGCCTAAACCGAAGACTTTGGAGCTCTTTGGCCGCTTGCCGAATCCGGATCAAGCGCCCTCGAAGAAGAACAAGCCGGAAGCCTTTCACGTTTACAGTATGCGCCAAGCCATTGAGGAGGGCTTCATTCTCGATGTGCTCAAGAACTACACCAACTACAAGGTGGCTTACAACTTGGCTCTCAAGATGCAGGCCGCTGATTCGGAGGTCGAAAGTGGCAAAGCCCGGGTGAAACTGAACCAGTGGGTGCGCCTGCATGACTATAATATTTCGCAGAAGGTGCAGGTCATCGTAGAGCATTTCCGCGACAATGTGATGGGCTTGTTGGGCGGGCAGGCCAAAGCAATGGTCGTAACGAGTTCGCGCAAAGAGGCGGTGCGCTACAAGTTGGCCTTTGATAAATACATTAAGGCACAGGGCTACCATAAGCTTTACGGCATGGTCGCATTTTCCGGGGAAGTGAGCTTCAACAGCAAAGACCCCAATGCCGACGGCTTGGTCGGCGAGAAGTTCACCGAGATCAACATGAACCCCAACCTGAAGGGGCGCGACATGCGCAAGGCCTTCGACACCGAGGACTATCAGGTGATGATCGTGGCCAACAAATTTCAGACCGGTTTCGATCAGCCCAAGCTCTGCGCCATGTATGTGGATAAGAAGCTCGCAGGCGTGGAATGCGTGCAGACCTTGTCGCGTCTCAATCGGACCTACCCCGGCAAGGCCGAGAGCGGCACCTTCGTTTTGGACTTCTTCAACGAGCCGGAAGAAATCCTCGAAGCCTTCTTGCCCTACTACAAAACGGCGAGCCTCGCCGATGTCTCGGACCCGGACTTGATTTACGATCTGTTCGAGAAACTGCGTGCGGTCGGCATCTTTACTTGGAACGAAGTCGAGCGCTTCGTGGACGCATTCTATCAGAAAAGCAAAAGTCCCGCCGCCCTCGCCAATATCTGTAAGCCCGCTGTCGAACGCTGGAAAGTGCGCTACACGGAAGCCGTGACGCGCTACAAGGCGGGCAAAGATGAGTTGGAACGGGCCAAGAAGACTAAAGACGATGTGCTCATTGCGAATGCCGAGAATCGCTTCAAGGAGGCGAAGAAAGACAAGGACGCGTTGGACATCTTTAAGAAGGACCTCGGCACCTTCACCCGTTTCTACGAGTTCATGTCGCAGATCGTAGACTACGACGACAAAGACTTGGAGAAACTAAGTCTCTACGCCCGTAACTTACGCCCCATGCTCCGCGAGAGTTTTGATGACGACGATGCCGTCGACCTGAGCAATGTCGAGATGAGCCACTATCGCCTGACCAAACTACGCCAACAGGATCTGAAGTTGGAAGAGGAGGAAGGCGACTATGGACTCAAGGGGGGAGAAGCCGCTGGCACGGCCCGGTCGCGGGATCGCAAAGAGGAACTCCTCTCACAAATCATTGAGCGCCTGAATGAACTCTTTATCACTGACGAACTGACCGAAAAGGATCTAATCAACTACGCGCATACTATCCGCGACAAAGTCCTCGAGAACAAGAAGGTCATGCACCAGATCGCCAACAATACCGACGAACAGGCGATGCTAGGCGATTTCCCCAAGGCCGTGGACGAAGCCATTATGGACAGCAGCGATGCGCACCAAAACCAGATGTTCCAGCTCCTTTCCGATCCCAAGAAGTCCAGCGCCTTTGCGCGCATCGTCTTTGACCTACTCAAAATGGTCGGCTAATCCTGACGTCTCCCCAGAAAGCATGACTCGAATCGTAATATATGGAAATTCCGGATCAGGAAAAACGACCTTGGCTCACAGTTATGCCGCGAAGCTTAAGCTCAAGTATCTTGACCTGGATACAATCACATGGGACGCCCCAGGCGTGCGCAAGAAAACCAGTGAGAGCATAGCAGCGCTGGATTCCTTTATCGCGAACCACGACCACTGGGTGATCGAAGGTTGCTACGGTTCAATCATATTGGAAGCTGCCAAGTCAGCCCAAGAACTCATTTTCCTAAATCCGGGCATTCAAACTTGCCTGGAAAATTGCAAGGCAAGGCCATGGGAGCCCCACAAATACGACTCCAAAGAAAGTCAGGATAAGAACCTTGAGATGCTCCTGAACTGGGTCACTCAATACGAGACAAGAGAGGATGAATTCTCGCTCAAGACACATAGAGCGATTTTTGATTCTTTTACGGGAAAGAAAGTAGAGTTGAAGACTCGACTCGAAATGCAGAACAAGGCTGGCTCAATGTAGGAGCGATGCGTTTTAGCCATCGTCACAGTAGGAGCGATGCGCTTTAGCCATCGTCACAGGAATGATTGACGCGATCTCCGTCGTTATAAATCACAGGCATCTGCCCCTTCCAATGCTTCCACAGTTCCGAGCCTTCGATGAGGCGTGCAATGAAGTCGGCCACGTTGATCCGACTGGTCTTTCCGGCATCAAAGATGGCACTGCGGGTCGGTGAAGGATGCAAGGTATAGCCGCTGACATCGGCCTCGTCGATGAGTCCGTCGGGACGTATCACCACCCACTCGATCATGGCATCGTCTTGCCCGACTTGAGCACGCAGATAGTCCGCAGCCTGTTCATTATCGGAATGAGGCGGCAAGATCAGGCGTAACAAGCCAATCACACAATGCTGGGCGAGTGGGATCGGCTCGGCTAAATCACGGTTCCGGTTGCCGGTGGTATTCATCAAGAGAAACTTCACCGGCCTCTTCGGCGAGTGAACTCGTATCGCGGCGCAAAGACGACGCGTCGCCTCCGTCACCAGACGACGTGGTTGACCATAAATCCCTTTAAAGGAAAGATTATGTCCCAAGCAAAGCGCCACCGCATCACAGCCGCGCACCTGCTGCGCCAACTCGGCATCACTCAAATCAAGCAATGCGGCTTCTGAGACCTGTACCTGCGCATCCTCACGCAGCGACTCGGGCAAACGCTCAACAGATCGAACCACCAAATTGAGCAAATGCCCGGCCGCATGCAAACGCGTGGCCAGCAAACATCCCGTGGCACCAGTTGCACCTGCGACAAAGATCTTCATAGGTATTGATCCAAAAAACTAAGGACCGGTGCTTCAAGGTCGAATGTGCCCGGATGTAAATCGAAGCTATGCCCATCTTTAGACAATTCCAAATACAGATAGTCCAGATCTAAGTGATCCAAATGTTGCACCAACAGGCGCGAGCGCTCGACCGATACCGTAACATCCTTCGCACCGTGCGCAATCAACATCGGCGGCATTGCTGAATCGATCCAGGTAATTGGCGAGGCCTCGCGCTCATTCGTTTGAGTCTGTTCCTTTGTCTCACCCGCAAAGGGAGAGACGGCACGTCCACGCACATCGTAATCGCCGTAAAGGTTCACGACGCAAGCGACCGCATTGGATTGCTCCAGATAGAGGCCTTGCTGGTTGAATTTCTCATGAAATGACGTACTCGCGAGCAGCATCGCCAGATGCGCCCCAGCCGACGATCCCATCACGGCGATCCGCATAGGGTCGACACGATAGCGATCCGCGAATTTGCGGATAAAGCGTAGCGCCGTCTTACAGTCGTAAAAATTCGCCGGCCAAGCCAGGCGGGTAAGCTTACGCGGTCCCTCGCTCTGGGCTTCCGTAATATTGAGCAGATAGTTAATCGAAAAGACCGCGTAGCCTGCCTTCGCTAAATCACGGCTGATACTGACTTCGCGCGCGGCCGCCTTGTCCGACAAGCGCCAGCCGCCCCCATGGATCAACAACACAGCAGGGCAAGCGGACTCATGCCCCTGCGGCAAATAAGCATCCATGCGCTCCGCCCGCTCCTCTCCAAGGTAAGAAATCTCTTTTAACTCTTCGATCATCGAATATGATTTATCCGGCGAAACTCACTTTGACGATTTCAAAATGATGATGAGGTCACTCCCGCAGATGGATCAAACACAGCGCAACACTTCATCAAGCGGCCGTCGTATCTTCTGCGGCCAATTCCCCGCGGCCGCACGCCCGACGGTGACTAACATAACCGGAATGGCATCAGCAGACAGGGCAAATTCCTTGCATATAGCAGCCGCATCAAAACCACCGAGCACCCCCGTGTCGAGGCCCCTTTCCCGAGCGGCCACGATGAGCGACATCGCCGCCAAAGAAGCCGAGCGAATCGCCTCGTCGCGCTGCAGTGCCACATTGCCTTCGTGCGATCCGGTGGCCATATCGACCCAGGTTTGCTGCGTCGCGGCATCGATGATCCCAACATCCACCGACGGCTGTAAACGCTCGGCTAATGATTCATAAGCACTCACATGCCCCGCGACAATAAAGGTCACCGCGGCATCACGCACCTGTCGCTGCCCATAGGATAGATCCATCAATTGTTGCTTCGCGGAATCGGAGTGCACCGCGATGAAGCTCCAGTTCTGCAAATGAAAGGCGGAGGGTGCTTGCGTGGCTAAACGAACGAGTTCGCGGATGCTCGTGCTGTCGAGTGTCGCACTCGGATCAAAACGCCCGGTAGTGACACGATTTTCAAGGATGGATGGACTGAGTTCTATCATGATATTTCCTGGTTGAGGTGGAGGGTTGGTGAAAATTCGATTTATGCGGCCTTAGCTTTAAGCGTTCCCTGGCTGTCGCCATTCGGCTTTGTTCGCCGCTGCCACTGCAGCACGAACACCGAAGCAAGCACGATCAGGATGCCCCAAGCCAAGGCCAGAATCATCAACGGTTGCAAAGCACCAGCGATCGCGGCGATCCCACCGGGCAAGCGATACGCAGCCACAAATAACAATGCCTGAAAGGCAGCAATGTTCAGCCCCGACAACAGCAACAAACGGCCCCACGAAATAGAGTGCACACGCTGACGCGTGTAGGCAATGAGCAGCAAGCCAGCCGGCAAGGTGCGAATCACAGCCGCCCACAAAGGACGCCCTGCGGGCAAATATTCGGTGGCCACGAGATAAGTGGTCCCCCAAAGAATAGGCGCGAGCGCGGTCAACAAGACACTCCCTGGCGCGAACGGAAACATCGGCCTGCTCATCCTTCCGCCTTTCCGAATGAAGGGCTCAAACGATCAACCACGTATCGATCCAGTGAATACAATCCACCGCCGGATCCGACCAGTGCAATTGCTGCCCCGATAAACAACAATGTAAACTGAATGCCCTCCCCGGCTTGGGTGCCCGACCAGTTCATAAAAAATCCATGCGGCCACATCACTACTGCCAGGCTGATGCGAAGTGGAAGTGTGTGAACCGCTGCCGTGGTTGCCAGCAGACTGCGAATCAAGGAGAGTTCCGTGATATTCTTTTCGTTTTTCATGTCACTATTCTAGCAGCCAATCCTCCGGCTGACTAATACCGCGGGCTTGCCTTTGTTATGCATTTTCTGCATACCCACTTTTATGTTGGATCGAATACGGAGTTTTCTTGCCGTGCTGGAAGCGGGCAGCGTCAACCGCGCGGCCCGACAGCTCGGCATCGCCCAGCCGACGCTGTCCCGCCACATTCAGAGTCTGGAGCAAGAAATCGGCGGGCCGCTCTTTGAACGGGACAATAAAGGCATGCTCCCGACTGATCTGGGCTTTCACCTGCGCGACAGCTTCGAGCCGATCATTAAAAACTACGACCTCGCGCTGGCGGATGTCTGCGCCTTTGCGCAAGGACGCCAGCAACAATTACGCGTCGGCTATCTGGGGATGGCGGCCTCCAAATTTCTAAATCCTGCGCTCAGTAAACTCAAAGCAGCCCATCCCGACATCCAACTACTCCTCTTTGATCAAACGCCGGCGGAGCAGCTCGAAGCCCTACAAGCGGGCAAACTCGACGTGGCACTCATCGGACAAGAAGGAGCCGCACAAACCAACGACTTTTATAAACGGCGCGCCGCAAAACTGGGCGTTTGCGCCGCGCTACCTGCAGAGCATCCTCTTGCCGCAGAACCCGAGCTTTCTTTAGCCCAGCTCAAGGGAGAGCGCTTCATCGGCGTCACCCCCAAGGATGTGCCTGGGCGTAATCACTGGATGAGCGAGCTTTGTAATCAGGCGGGCTTCAAGCCGCGTTTTATCAGAAATAGCGAAAGCGTGACCGAAACCTTCACTCTGATCGCCGGCGAGAATGCCGTCACCCTCTTGCCCGACTACATCAGCAGCCCGCCACCACCGGGCGTCGTATTCTGCAGACTCACCGACAAATGGGCGCATTGGGAACTCTTCGTACTACGCCAACGCGGCCGCGGCTCTGCACCCGCCCGCCAACTCGTCGACTGGATCGGCATATAGAACAACTCCCCCCCTTAACGGCGCATGCGTAAATTTTCCGCAGTGGCTGCAAGCATCACTAAAAGGCAACCTATCAGTGTGCGCGGGGCAGGCACTTCGTCCAAGAAAAACAGGCCGAGTACAATCCCATAGGGCACCATCAAACTGGTGATGATTAAAACACTTTTCGCCTCCAGTTCGCGCAAGGCGGAGACGTTGAGGAAGTGTGGGATTGCGGTAAAAAAGACGCCTAAGAGTAATAGATTGACCCAATTGTCTTTCAAATCGTCCTGTGGAACGCCGACGCCCGCATACGCAAACAGAACTGCGATCCCGATCAATTGATAGAATAAGAGCACTAAGCTGGAGGAATTTTTCGCCCGACTGCGGTGGTGCAAATTTTGTCGCAGCGCGAGAAAGAGCGCGGAGATCACACCTAGCACCACGCCTTTGAGGTAGCCACTGTTCCAATCAAAGTTCGGAATCAGGCACAGCACCCCAAGAAAGACGACTCCACAAAGTAATAAGTCCACCACATTCGGCCACTCTCGACGCATGACAGCCTCAATCAATACAGAGAGCACAGGCGCCACAAAGAGCGAGGTAATGCCGATCGCCACCGTCGACACTTGAATGGATGCATAATAGGTGGCCCAATGGATGCCAAACATAGCCCCGAGTCCGATCTGATAATACACGTCGCGCCGACGCTCTAGCTTCATGGAGCGCCCGGTCAGGCGACAAAGTAGCCACATCACAAACATGGCCACAACAGTGCGCCAAAATGTGATCACATCGGCAGCAAGTGGAATCAATTTCGCAAACAGTGCCGTGCCCCCAAACAGAAGCGCGGCCAAATGAGCGTGTAGTATTCCTTGTTTTCGAGTGGCAATCACGCTGCGCACCATTCAGCAGGCTTGCACTAGGTCAACTCAGGAGCGAATAAAGACTGATTATTTTACGCACGCAGCGCTGCGTCTGTCTGTCAGCGACTAGCAGAGCATCCTATGAGGACACGCTCACTCTTTCTTCTCGCTGGCGTAAATGGTAATATCGGCCGACCGCTCGCCTGTAATTTCCTGGGCGCGTTTCAGTGCATCGCGGGTAGAAATGGTGGGATTCTCGGGATGATAACGAAAGAAATTCGATTCTCCTAATGTCTCTAATAAGCCTGAATTCTGAAAGACGCGTTCCACATAAGGATGTGCCCCGCTCACAATGACATCACGCCCATTCTTACGCGCAAACAGCACCAGCTCTTTGATGGTAAGTGCCACAGAAGCATCCAAATTGTGCGCATTGCGCAGGCGTAAAATGATCACACTGAGAGCTGGGTGCGTGACGACGTGGCGCATTTGATCCAAAAAAACATCGCTGGATGCGAAAAACAGGTCTCCTTCCACGTGCACGATCGCGATCTCTGGACGCTCCTTGCGCTCTTGCTCCAACTTCTGCTCGACCAGCTTGCCACTATCATCAAAAGAGACCTCCATCAGCCCTGGCTTACTCGCCTTGTGCAAGAAGAGCCCAATCGATGCGGCCGTGCCGATGTAGATCGCTGTATCCAGCGCGAAAAAGAGCCCTCCGAAAAAAGTGACTAGAAATACGGTCGCATCGCTGCGCGTAGTCTTTAACATAACCGCGATATTGGCACGATTGATCAAAGAGACGCCCACGACGATCACCAGCATTGCGAGTGCCGGCTTCGGAATATAGCCGATAAATCGCCCCAGCAAAAAGAGCCCGATCACTAAGAAAATGCCATTAAAAATACTGGATACAATCGTCTGCGCACCGCTTTTAAAATTGAGCACCGAGCGGGTCAACGAGCCCGACACCACCATGCCGCCTCCCAAAGCACTCACGAAACTGGCTGCACTCATACTCAACATCTGCTGGTTCAGATCCACTCGATCGCCCGATTGGGCCGCCAGAGTCTTGGCAATTGAAGAGCTCTCCAGCAGTGAAAGAAATGCTACAGCCAATGCCCCATTAGCCAGCACTGCTAAATCGCCGATCTCGAACTGAGGTAGGCCAAACTGCCAAGAACTAATACTAACCGGGCTCAGCATTTCTGCGTGGATGCCATAATGTCTCAGAACCGCGGCCAGACCTGCCACGACTAGCAGACTGATCGCGATATTGGGCAGGCCTTTTGCCCAGCGCCGTAGTGGCAAGAAGACCAGTAATGTGAGCGACGCCACGACGAGCGCTTCCCACTGTGTCTCTCCGATCCCTAATATCAAGAGCTTCAAAGACTCCGCGAAGGTGCCAGCTCGCGGCACATGTAAGCCCAGCACGGTTTTCATTTGATTCACAATAATCAAGAAGGCCGCGGCCGTAATATAACCGACAACCACCGCACGCGAGACGTATTGAGTCAGATTTGCGATACCGATCAGCGCACCGGCTAACATAAAGACAGCAACCAGAATCAACAGCACCGGCAGGGCCAGCATCGCCTGCTCAGGGGCATAGCCTAAAGTCAAAAAGGTGCTCAATAGCATGACCGCAGTGGCATTCGAAGGCCCGATCAAAACAAAACGTGAGCTTGCAAAACAAGGCGCGGTCACACTCGACAGCGCAGAGCAAAAGATTCCCATCTGTACCGGCAAGCCCGCAATCAAGGCATACGCCATGCTCTGAGGAAAATCGAGCAAGCACACATTCAAACCAGCACGACAATCAGCCATGGCCTTGCGAAAGGTGTACTGCCTCAAAGTACGGTAGAGCGGAAACGGGTGTAGCCCACTTTGACGAATCCAATTCAATAGCTTACCAAACATCAGAAATAAAAGATTAAGCGTAGATGAGGCAGCGCGTAAAGAACGGTGTCAATCTTTCAGGCGGAAACAAAGAGGTTTCGTAACTCTAAGTGGCCTCGTCCACGAAGCCTAGATAGAGCCTATATTCAGATCTAAAAGCCGAAAATGGATGCACCGCAGGCGCACGCTCAGCACAATTCTCCGAAAATACTAACGGGAACTTTGAAACGCATGCATCTTCGCTTTCTCTTCCTCAAACTTCCTACGGTTACAATTACAGTGCAAGCACAGCGGGGAGTTATACAACAATACGAATTTCTCCCGCAGTTTAAGCGGCCGCTGCTGGCCCAACTCGACTAAGTGCATAGCGGGCCCACAACTCGGAACCAAGGCACCCAAGCTGTCAAAAAACATATCAGCAGCCGAACGCGTTCCCTTCTTAGACTTGGGTGATTGACTCATATCTACTATGATAGAACAGAGTTTAGCAATTTTCCAATCGTCCTCTGCCTTTTTTTATAGCAAATCCCTCATACATGCTTTTTCGCGCTCACATCTTCTTCGGTCTACTTCTGAGTCTCAGCTGCCTCGGTGTTTACGCTGCGCCCTCAACCGATCGCATCGAATTCTACTATGGCATTGCTGAAGGCAATTATTTGATCGGCGACCTGCAAGGTGCCGAGCGCGGCATTAAGCAAATATTGCGGCTCAACCCAAACTATTTGCCCGCTCTCACCCTGCAAGCACGAGCCATGCTCGACCAAGGCAAATCCGAGTCAGCGCTCGCTGCCGCCGAGCGAGCGCTCAGCTTGGAACCTGAGAACAACGAACACGTCCTGCTCAAAGCCTTGGTGCTGGGCAATATGCAACGCCGCGACGAGGCCAGCGCCTTGATACAACAAGTCCTCGAACAAGCCCCCGCGCAAAGTGACGACGCCCGCGCAGCCAACCAATTACTGGGCTTGCTCCGCATGGCTGCCGGCGAATGGGATCAGGCGGCGCAGGCTTTTAACAATATCTATCTAGCCGACCCCAGCAACGCCAACAGTAGCCTACGCCTCAGCAGCGAGGCCTATCTGGAAAAAGCTCGTGTCGAGATGCAGGCGGGGGCGCACGACGAAGCTGTCGCCGCCATCGATCAAGCTATCGCCGTCTACCAAGCAGAAACTGGAAAGGAAGCACTACAACAACGTACCGCACTCCGACTCATGCGTGCGCGCCTGCTCACGCAGATGGGTCGCTTCGAAGCGGCAATCAAAGACTTGCAAGTCCTCACTGGCCAACAACCTGAAAACTACGAAGCTCTCATTACACTCGCTTCGCTTTACGCCAGCGTCGAGCGTTGGGATTCACTGGAAGCCGTCATCCAGCCGATCGCCAACCGCCCCGAACTCAAAGACGTCGCGCTCTACCTCGAAGGCCGTGCCGCGCTGGCCCAAAATCGAGTCGGCACCGCACGCGCGAAATTTGAAGCCGCCATCGAGGCGCTCCCCCCAGAGGCCGATCTCTTGCGGCGCTCGCTCTTTTTCTATCGCGGCATTTGCTTAGAAAAACTTGAGCGCCAAGAGGAGGCTCAAAGGTCCATCCTCGACGCCATCGACGCCGGCTTCCGCCCCGAAACCAGCGAAGAGGCCCTCATCGCCAGCCGCGCCTTGCTACGCGCTCAACGCCCCGCCGATGCCATTCCAATCCTAGAAGCCATCACCTTAAATCGCATCGCACCGAATGCCGCCGCCTGGGCAATGCTGGGGCGCGCACACCTCGCTTCCGAAACCCCAGCTCTAGCACTCAGCGCATTGAACGAATCATTACAGATAGACCCGGAACAAGCCGACACCCGTGCTCTGCGTGGCTCCCTACTACGCAAAGTCGGCGACCTCGCAGGAGCCCTCAGCGACTACCAAGTTGCCAGTCGCTTGGCCCCGGAAAATGCATCCATCGCGTACGCCAGTGGACTCGTTCACATACAACTCGGTGAGATCGCCCAAGCCGAACAAATCATCGCCGGCGCGGCTCAGCAACTTCCCGACAACACGGGCATCCAACTGCTACATGCACTCCTCGCCTACACCACCCACCAGGCCGAGGCTGCCATTGCCTCCTTGCGCAGGTATCAAGCAAAAGTCACAGAAAACCAGAACCCCACAGCACTCTACCTCGACTTCCTGCTCGATTCGCAAAATTCGGATCAGTTGAACGACGATGAAGTCAGTCGATATTTCAAAGGGGAATACACGCGCAAACAAGCGCTGGACGCCTCCGGAACAGCCGAAACGCCCGCACAGGCCCGCTGGCAGATCTGCTCGACCGCCTTTTGGCTAGCACAATTTGAACGTGCTCAAGGTAAAGACAAGACCCACCGGGAACTACTGAAAATCGCGCTCGAAGCCGGCAATCCCGATCTAACAGAATTCCAACTAGCCCAATGGCAATTGGAGAAGAATTAAGCCGCCACCAACCCAACCTCACCACCCACAAATAAGTTTCGAACCTGCACCGCTATCAGAACAGTGTAAGCTCGCTTCTTCGAACCGGGGCCCGAGCCCGCTCAACGAAAGGCTTACTTCAAATCAAAACGCGCACCGGACTCGCCAGCACCTAGCTCAGGCTCGCCGACGCTCAAGCGATCGGGAGTAATCCCTTGAGCCGTCACCAGATGCTCACGAATAGCCACGGCCCGAGTAGTCGCCAAATGAACTCGATCCGTATCCGTAAGCTCAATACTTGGTAACAATGCCGCCACCATCTGCTTCAACTCGGGCGCGTCATCGGCCGACGCAACAAGTTCTGGCGTCGCTGCCGCCTGACTGAACTCTCGATAGCGCTGAGTCAGGCGTTTGCGATACAGTGCTTCGTCTTTAATAGTAGCGTCGCCGAGCAAAGCCATACGTAACTGCTCTTCCGCCAGGACTCTCTCATCGTCGGCAGAAATCTGTGGCGTGATCGCCAGCTTGAGACCCGGTCGCTCTTTCAAAGCAGTGGCCAATGTATTGAGTCGCGACACCATGGCGGCCTTCAACTCTCCTGAGCCAGAATCAAAACGGACCCGCGAAAGGTCCTCCTCTCCACTAGGCACCAAACCAGACAACAGCTTAAAAGGTGCCGCAGCCACATTGGTAATCAAGCCAACGATGGCCGTGCGCACGATTTGCCCAATGCCCACTTTAGGATCATTCAAATCCCCAGAAAGTGGCAATGACAGATTCATCACCCCATTGGGCCCTTTGAGCAAGGTGACAGCCAGATCCAGTGGCAGACTCACCGCGTTTTCGCTCTCGACTCGATCGCCAAGCTCCAATTGCTCTATGCGAATTTGATTACTCGCCTTAAGTTGACTCGCTTCAATCACCCAATCCGAATCGAGATTGAAAGTGCCACTGGCAATACGCCGGCCCACGGCTTGCCCCGAATAGGTCGAAAAGCCGGGCAAGGACAGTCCGCTCAGTGAAGCTTGCAGACGAGTGCTCTCTTTGGGCCGACTCAAATTCAGCCCCCCCTGCAGCTCGAAGCGGCTGCCATTGATCTTTGAATTTAAATCGAGCTCCGCAGGCTCACTGCCTGCAAGGTCTAGGCCGCGCAGCATCAGGCCGATTTCATCCATGACGATGCGAGGCGCAGGCTCCATGCTTTGATCCACATAAGTGATGCTGCCCTCGGCAATCGCGAAAGTGTCGATGCGGATAGGCGTCGCCTCTCCGCTATCCGCGGCCGCTGCCTCGCTGGCTGCTGGCACCTCTTCGGCCACCGCCTCACTTGCAGTTGCGGCAGTCGAGGGCTGTTGAGTGAAGATAATCTCAGGCTGATCCAGCACCACCGCATCCATCGCCAAAGAGAAAGGCGCCAAATCTAAACGTAACTCAGACAGCTGTAAACGTTGCCACTTGGCGTGCAAATTCTCATCGTAGATAAGATCCATACCGAGGATCGAAGCATTACCGAGGATCGAAGCATTACCAGTCAGCGATTGCGCCCCTGAGGCTGCGTACTCAAAACGTCCATCAAAGCCAAATGTGCCACTCTCAATCTGGGTGGTCGCAAAATTTTGAGTATAAGGTGAGAGCAGCTGCAAGGGAATCCCTTGTAGCTGCATCGATAGATCCAGCTCAGACTCCATCGGCACGATAGTGCTGGCAATATGCGCGCTGCCCGATTCGCCGATCAAATAATTGGCCTGCAGTTGAATGGGGGCTGAAAGGTCCGACGAGAGGCTTGTCAGCGTCATCTGAGGAATCTCAACGGTCAAATTAGCCAAGCCCGCAGCCAGCACTTCCTCCCAGACGATACGGTAATCACTCAAGCTCAACTGGCCGATTTGATACGTCAAGGCCGGCAGCAAACGCTCATGAGCAGCCGGTTCTGGCGTAGGCTCTTCTGGCGCAGTTCCTTCACTCGCGGCTGGCAAGACCAGCAAGTGTGCTAGATTAATTTCTCCCTTCGCATCTCGTGCGATCCGAGTCGCTCCGTCCGACACCGTGATACTAGCGATCTCCAGCGCCATCTCTGGAAAACGAAAGCCAATGCCGTCGAGCGTAACAGCATCCACCGAGATGAGTTGCTCAGACTGCCCGATGGGCTCACAGAGCAATTCATTTAAACTCACTTGCCCCTGCTGCAGCTCGAGCAACTGATCCATGCTGGAAAGGTCCAACACATAGTCGAAGCGCAAACCAAAGACGGCACGCTTGAGATCGAATCGAATCAACTCACTATAATAAGGAGATAAATCGTGCACAGCCAAGCCGCTTAAGCTAAAAGCACCCGCACTACGAATTGGCCGACTCTGGAAATCTCCCTGCCAAGTCAAAACCGCACCATCATCCATCTCAGCGACAAAGCGCATGTCGGTATCGCCCTCAATCACCGTCGTCAGCCCACGCAATGTAAAATCAATCGGATCCACCACTTTGTGATAAGTCGTCGCAGCTGTCAGATCTACAAACTCAACGCGCCCAGCGGAGACTTCCAATAAGTCCACTCGTAATTCAGGCACCTCAGTCAAATTCAACTCATCGACCCAATTGCGCCAATCCCCAGCGTCATCTGAGTCGACCGATTCGACAGGATCTTGCTGAGCCAGCCCCGGCCTCTTTTCATAGCGCAACTCGGCACCAGCAAGACGCAACACATCAAGCACCGGGTAAAACTTAACAAAAGTCGCAGCGCTAAGATTCAATTCCGCCGTCTGCCAGTCTAAGGACCAAGCCCCCGCAGCATCGGCCAGTTGTAAGCCCTCCACGCGAAAAGAGCCCGAAAACGGATTAATCCGCACCTTAGCGATCGTCGAATCCGGACTAAAGCGCGCCTGTAATTGCTGTTCACCGAAGTGCCGGATCAAAACTGACGCGATCCAAAAACCAATCAATGCATACCAAATAACCAAAGCAGCGAAGATAACCAAAGTTTTTGAGAATCGATTCATACCCATACAACTAACACTCCATCAACCCAAAGCAACCGCTGAGTCGAAATGAGGCACGGAGAGCAAGCTGAATAAAATAAAGCCGAGCGCAGCTTACACTGAGATGCAACAAGCAGAATTAGAGACCAAATCATCAAGCCCCTGAAAGAGGAAATTTAGGCACAGCGACACTAGAGGATAAAATCAGAGGCTCCCAACGAGATCATCGTTTTAACATCCACAAACAAAAACACTCGACCTTTACACTCAGACGCGGCCCTCTGGGGCCTTGCCCAGAATCATGTGCCGGAACTACTCACAAGGGTGCTCAATTACTAAAGCGCCCTGATGAATTCAGCAAAGTCTAACCATATTGATCTTTAAATTTTGCGTTTGCCCCTTTTTCTGCCACTTTTTCTGCCCCCGACCTGCTCCACACGCACGGAATCGTGCCATTCTCCGGGAACGCAGATCTCCGCACCTGCTCTACACGCACGGTATCAAAAAGTAAAATGGACTCTATCATTGAATTAATCGCGGCAATTACCGCAGAGATTTGTTTATAATGATGCTGCACAAACAGGCCTCTCAGGACTGTTTGTCTGAGTCCTGCGAGAAGTGTGGCTGGATCCTTAAAGGCTTTTGTGTGATGACGAACCACTACCATCTGACCCGTTTTAATAACTGTGCTTCGCACACGACTACGAAGAGCCTTCCAAAGCATCCAAGGGACTCACCGTCAGATCCTGCTGATCTTCCATCACGTGCAGATAAATCATTGTAGTCTCCACACAAGCATGGCCCAGGAAATCCTGCAAAGTCCTAATATTTGTCCCATTCTCTAGTAAATGCGTCGCATAACTGTGCCGTAATACATGCGAATTCGATCGTTTCGGGATTTGGGCCTTCACTGCAGCAATCGAAAG
>CEUD01342433.1_pt1 | contig 20493 bp, 24 predicted proteins | sample 356481 | NCBI WGS metagenome assembly CEUD01 (sample SAMEA2623314, study PRJEB7988) | marine metagenome | isolation source: saline water (ENVO:00002010), including | reverse complement strand
ACAAATGGAGACGACAGCCGAACAAATGGAGACGACAGCCGAACAAACCGAGACACCATGAGGCTCGAAGATCACCCATTTATCTGCTCGATTTCAGAGGACCGGCGCGCAACGATCGCGGACGAAGTTGAAATCATGACTTTGCCGGACGCGGAGGTCATCTTTCCCGAGAAAAGTGCCCCCGATGCACTTTTTCTAGTACTCAAAGGAGAAGTCGCATTCACGAAGGAGAAACTAGATGGAACACTGCAACATGTCAGCCAATCCGGCGAAGGTAGCTTCTTCGGAGAGGTGGGCGTATTCACAGGTGAACACCGTGCTCTTGGCGCCGTCTCACTCGGCAGTTGTACCATCGCACGTGTGCCCGAAGCGACTGTTAAGAAAATCATCGAAGATGCCGAACCAGTCCGGCGTATCCTTGAAAGCGTAATCCACCACCTCAAAAGCACGACGGACCACTATATGGACGAAGTTATGCGCACCGAAAAGCTCACGCTCGTCGGCACCATGGTTTCCTCACTACTCCACGATTTTAAAAATCCGTTCTCAATTATCAGCTTAGGCTCTACCATCATCGAGCGACGCTATAAAGAAGACCCAAAGGTGGCCAAGATCTGCGAAAACATCGAATCGCAAATCAATCGCATGGTCAACATGGCCAACGATTTGGCAGCCTTTGCCCGCGGCGACAGTCAAATTGAAGTCAGCGAAGTCAAGATCGACGAACTTTTTAACTATTTCCGTGAGCTCAACACGCCATTTTTCAAAGACCAGACCGTCGAACTCATCATGCAGGGTAATGGCACCAGTCTGCAAGGCGATGCCAGCAAGCTCATGCGTGTCCTACAAAACCTGATCAGTAATTCCATCGAAGCGCTCCACAGTGCCGATATCGACGGCAAAGTGACCGTGACTGCGACGGAGAACGACAAAGTACTCACACTCACAGTGGCCGACAACGGGCCCGGCATCCCCGTCGACATACGGGATAAGTTCTTCGAGCCCTTCGTCACGCATGGTAAAAGCGATGGCACCGGCCTCGGCACTGCCATTGCAAAGTCCATCGTGACCGCACACCGTGGCGAGATCGAATTCACGACCAGCGCCGAGGGCACAATTTTTACGATTCGCTTGCCCAAGTATGTTCCACAAACTCCGGCTAAATAGCCGAGTTCAAGCCAACTGCTTGCAAAAAGGAGCGTGCGAGAATCATGTGGCCGACTCCGTTAGGGTGCACTCGGTCTGAACAAAGTGACTGCGTCGGTTGATGCGCCAAATACTGATCAAAAGCCGCCTGTGTATCCACATAAACTGCATCGAACTCCTCCGCCAGCTTTTGCGTGATAGCACCATAAATGTCCATCTTAGCACGCATGGGATCCTTAACATTGCTCTCCAGGAAATACGGCGTCATCAATACCAGACCCTCCAGTTGAGGACGAGTCTTCGCCAGTAATTTGCGATAGATCGTTTCATATTGCTCAGGATCCACCTGAACAGCACCGGGCTCACTATCAAACTGGCGCCAAACATCATTGATACCAATCATCACAGAGAGCCAATGGGGCTCGAGGTCCAATACGTCCTCTTGCCAACGTGATTCTAAATCTATAATGCGATTTCCGCTAATTCCTGTATTCAAGACACGCACAGAAAGCTCTGGGTGCGAAGCTCCCAAAATACTGTCCACAAAGCTCACATACCCGGTCCCGAGCCCCGCCCCGCGGCGCTGCCCTAGCGGGCGGCCACGCCCACAGTCGGTGATGGAATCACCAATAAATAATAATTTCTGCTGTGATTTGAATGGGATACTCATGACTCACCAATTCAACGCCACAAGGTATCGATGCAAGTCAATAGACAAGACCACATTAAATTTAAAGTTCAGTCAGCAGCAGCGAATTACGCTGAATTAGCAATGCCCCGCAATGCAGGCGTCCTCGCATTACTTCACTTGCTGTGATGTTTCACAAAAGCTAATGCAGGTATCCATAGACTCGATACTATCCGAAGGCGTAAGATCTTTGCGGCACATAGTCGAGACTGCCAGACCACGACGCAGGCACTCGGCCTCGTTTTGACTGCCCATCAAGCCATTAATGAAGCCTGCACAGAATGCATGATCCACACCTGCGGAGCCTGAGCGCTCCTCCCAAGGTAGGAAGTAGCCATTCGACTTATAGAAGGTGTCATCGGCGCCGACATAGACAGCCCCAGCCCCGGAGTGAATGATGACGGCGATACGTAGGCCCGTGTCTAAAATTTGTTGAGCCGCCTTACGCGCTAGATCAGGATCGAAAATGTTTTCGGAATACAGGCTCGTTTCAGTAATCGTCTCGGCCACGCGATCATTCACGATCACATAATCACTTTCCGCCAAGGTCTCTGCGAACTCCTCGAGGCGAGCGCCACGATCTAAAGGTACAAATTCGATTATGGTGGTGATACCACGCTTGCGAGCATCGCGAATCAACTTGGTCGAATCGGCCCGCCCTGAATCCGGATTGACCGATTCTAGCTTACCGAGAGCCCTCAGTGAGCCCAAGAATAGATAATCCGGCTTGGCAGTATCGAGCTTTACATCGTCACGTGAGAAATTACCTCCCGCCCCCGCGAAGTGAAAACAGGTATGACGCCCCGACTCTTCGACGGTAAACACGTCGGTGTATCCAGTTGCCGCCGCACGGTCGTAACTGAGTTGAGAAATATCGATCCCGTGTGTGTTGCAGGTTTCGACAATAAACTTACCGTCGAGGTCCTGAGCGATGCGGCCGGATGCATGCAAATTGGCATGCGTGCCAAGTTTGGCTAGATCGACTAGTAGATTAAAAGGGGAAGCTGTAGACTGCTTGGAAAACTGTAGATGATACTCACCATCGGGATCCAAAAGGCCCAATTCGTGATTAATACGGGCAGCACACGCATGCCCCAAAAGCTTTTAAAGGGCGCATGCTTTGCCACACCCGTGAGAATTTAAACTGGTTTTCCTTCCAGATAAAAAGAATCGCTTGGTAAGGGTTCGCGAAGAACACAGTCCAACCGAACTGGTCAACCAACACTTTGCTGGCGAGCGTTCTGAAATCCTGCCCCTCACCAAACCAAAGAGTTTGTTGCTGGTAGAAGACGCCTTGTAGCAGGCCTAGGACTCCGAACACCAGTAGATTGAAGCCCGCATTGACTGTATTTGCCCGCGCCCAGGACTTTTTTTCCAGCGGATAAGATGCGGACCAACTCTGCCAACACCCCCACTGACAAGCCCATCCCCAAAAAAGGGAACAAGCGGCCCAAGAAAGCTTGTAAACGCTCCAGGCCGATGAAGAAATGACTGGCTGCCGGCAACCAATAATAGGCTAAAGCAATAAGCGCCATCAGTGCCCACACGAAACAGGCAGGCACCAGGCTTTGCCGCACAGCCTTGATGCCGGCTCGAGAGCTGTGTTCCAGAATTTCAGCAACATCGGGCTGATCGCTAGGCAATTCGGGTGGGAAGTGCCAGCCATCCGCATTGGCTGAGGCTGAATTACGCCCACGATAGTAGCGACGTGAGGACGCAGTGGAACAAGCCTCAATCACTCCGGACTGAAAGGCATCATTGATTATAAACATCGCATTACTTCCCTACGGGATGAAGTGAGCGTGAACTCGGTGCACAAGTTATGCGCAAGACCAACCAAAGGTTCATGGCCAGGATCGAAGCTGCCAACTGTAAGTCTGTTGGGAAGCAAAAGATAATCACACTTGTGGGCAACCAGAAGCTCCAGTGAGCAAGCAATGCTGGCAGGACCTTAAGGGCGAAAAACTCTGAGAAGTTCGGACATTCAACGCTCAAACTCTTGCTCGAAAATCCATGTGCTTTCCAGGCAAAGAGGAAGGTTTGAGCCGGACAGGCGAGTAAGAGCGTCCATGCGAATTGATCGAAAAACACCTTTTGCAGCAGCGTCGAAAAAGAACTGCCCTCACCATACAAGTTCGCCAGTAGGTAGTAAATCGGATCTTTCGCAGCGGCAATCACGCCGAACATGAGAAATAAGAATAAGAAGTTTACAGTATTGGATCGAGTCCAACGCCGGCTCACACTACGGCGCACTTTAATAAACTCCGAAAGAAAGCCTACACTCAGCCCCATGCCTAGGAATGCAAACAGCGGCCCCATCTTTATTTTGAGCAGTATCACTTGCTGCATCGCTGGCTCCAGAAATGGCACGGTCGCATAAGCGATCGCACACATGAGCATCACGATAAATGCAAGTGCAGCAGCCAGGCGATTCGATCGCGCGACATCGAGACCGACTTGCACACTCTCGCGAAAATTATTATCTAGACCGTAGTCCCCTTTTAAGCTGGTGGATTGGATGGCGGACGCGTGCTTCTCTACAAAATTTCTAGAGCGGCAATAGCGGTGCATCGAAGCTGCTTCGACTTCATCATCGACAGTTCCGAATTCAGTAATTTGACACGAAATGGGCTCTGTGCTCTAAGGCAAAAACGATGTATTCCAGGCTCCAATGTGAGCTGAAGCCTGCTTTAAGCACACAAAAAAACGCGCCCTCAAAGAGAGACGCGTTTTGTAAATGTATCGAAAAGCTGAGCTGAATCGCTTTAGCGACGACGGCCCTTAGCGAGTTTCTGTGCGATCAAGAACTGAACATTCTTTTCAAGTTGTTCGAGTTGATCGTAGTCGACACCTTCGGCTTCGGCTTGCTTGAGCGCTTCAACTGCGCGGGCCTGGGCCGACTCGACTTCATTGAGATCGATCTCTTGCACATCGACTGCAGCTTCGGTGAGCACCGAGATGGTGTTGCCCAAAACCTTGGCGAAACCATGGTCGACTGCAATGAACTCAGTGCCAGTGTCTTTGATGACCTTCAATTCCCCCGCAACGATCTTCGTCACCATAGGAATGTGGCCTGTCAAAATACCAGCTTCACCCGACTCAGTCGGTAAAACGACTTGGTTGGCCTCAGTGCTGAGAACTTTTTCGTCGGGTGTAATTATTTCGAGTGTAAGCATTTTCGTTCAGAAGTCAGAGATCAGAGGACGGAAGTCAGAAGAATCTGATTAGCCCTTTTTGTTAGCTTCGATGGCCATTTCGATGCCGCCCTTCATGTAAAGGTCGTTCTCGGCGAGGTCATCGCACTCACCATTGAGGATCATTTGGAAGCCTTTGATGGTGTCGGCCGTGGAAACGTATTCACCCGGTGTGCCGGTGAAGATTTCCGCCACGTGGAATGGCTGTGAAAGGAACTTTTGAACCTTACGTGCACGGTAGACGGTTTGCTTGTCTTCTGGAGAAAGCTCGTCCAGACCCAAAATCGCGATGATGTCTTGTAGATCCTTGTAGCGCTGCAGCACGTTTTGCACACCGCGAGCCACCTTGTAGTGCTCTTCGCCAACGATGGCGGGATCGAGCGCGTTGGAGATCGAAGCAAGGGGATCCACCGCGGGGTAGATACCAAGCTCAGCGATCGAACGCTCCAGAACGATGGTGGAGTCCAAGTGAGCGAAGGTGTTGGCTGGCGCAGGGTCAGTCAAGTCATCGGCAGGGACATAAACGGCTTGGAAAGAGGTAATCGAACCCTTCTTGGTGGAGGTAATACGCTCCTGAAGGTTACCCATTTCCTGAGAAAGTGTTGGCTGGTAACCCACCGCAGAAGGCGAGCGACCGAGTAGCGCAGACACCTCGGCACCGGCCTGAGAGAAACGGAAGATGTTATCCACGAAGAGCAGAACGTCTTGGTTCTTTTCGTCACGGAAGTATTCAGCCATGGTCAAACCGGACAGGGCGACACGCATACGTGCACCGGGGGGCTCGTTCATTTGACCATAGACTAGGGCCACTTTGGAGTTACCAATGTTTTCTTGGTCGATAACACCGGCGTCGGACATTTCGTGGTAAAGGTCATTCCCCTCACGAGAGCGCTCACCCACACCAGCGAATACGGAGTAACCACCGTGCGCCTTAGCAATGTTATTGATCAGCTCCATGATGACAACGGTCTTACCCACACCCGCACCACCGAAGGCGCCCACTTTACCACCCTTTGTGAAGGGGCAAATCAGGTCGATCACCTTAATGCCAGTCTCGAGGATCTCGGCATCGGTTGCTTGGTCGATGAGTTCTGGAGGCTGGCGGTGAATTGAGCGACGCTCGTCTGTGCCCACGGGGCCCTTTTCGTCAACAGTATCACCTGTGACATTAAAGATACGACCGAGAACGGCTTCACCAACAGGGACCGAGATCGGAGCGCCCGTACCGACGACTTCCATACCGCGGACAAGGCCGTCGGTCGAGGTCATGGCAACAGCGCGAACAAGACCCTCACCGAGGTGCTGCTGCACTTCCAGTGTAAGGTTCTTCTCAACGCCATCAATTTGGTAGGCTATTGTGATCGCGTCGAAAATTTCAGGGACGCTGTCTTGCGGAAAGGCAGCGTCGACGACGGCGCCGATGACTTGGACGATTTTACCGTTATTGCTCATGATGATTTAAAAGGAGGGAGTGTTGGCTTCTCTACGATGCGCCAGACTTGATTTAGAGGATAGAGGAGTTAGTTAGCGGATGCAGCGGCGGCGATTTCGAGGATTTCCTGCGTAATTGCTGCTTGGCGAGCCTTGTTGTAGTCGAGGGTGAGATCGTCAACGAGACTTGACGCATTATCCGTCGCAGCCTTCATCGCGACCATACGTGCGGAGTATTCCGCAGCACGGCTTTCGAGCAGAAGTTGGTGAATGATGACCTTCACATACAGATCAGGCAATTGCTCCAAAACCTCTTCAGCAGATGGTTCGAAAACCATTTCGCGTGAATCCTTACGAGCGGCGAGGATTTCCTCTTCACCAGCGACGCGCTTCTTGAGTTGTTCCAGCACTTCGCTCAAGTCCACAATCGGAAGCAGCGATTGAATGACCGGCTCTTGCACCAGCACGTTTACAAAGCTGGGGTAAGCGACCTCGATGGTGTCAATCTCGCCCGCCTTATAAGCGTCGATCAAGAGCTTCAGCATGGGGCGCAACTCTTGAAAGTTGGCCTTGTCTGAAACAGTGAAGTCGGCAACCAAATCGCGTCCGGAACGTGTCACGAACTGAGTGGCTTTACGCCCAACTGCGACAAACTTGGCATCGCCCTTGACCTCGTCAGAAATCTTACGGAATAGATTGGTGTTGAGGGGGCCGCAGAGGCCCTTGTCAGTCGAGAGGATCAGGATGCCGCGAGTCTTCACTTCGCGCTTCTCAAAGAAGGGATGCGAAATCGTGGCACCGCTCAGGTCGAGCTTTTCGCCAACAGTGTCGAGCAGATCGGCGAGCAGTAACGCGTATGGACGGCCAGCTACGGCGGCGTCCTGCGCACGTTTCATTTTAGAAGATGAAACGAGCTGCATCGCACGCGTGATCTGCCGGGTATTTTTAACCGACTTGATGCGGCGGCGGATGTCGCGAAGATTGGCCATGCTATTTAATTAGGAATTAAAAATTAGAAATTAAGTGATCAAGTCAGAGACTTAAGCAGAGAACCCAGCTTGCCACTCTTCGAGTGACTTCTTGAGGGCAGCTTCGGAATCGTCACTGATTGCTTTTTCGGAACGAATCGTGTCCATGATCTTGGAGCCACGAGTTTCGAGGAATTCACGCAAGCTTGTAGTCGCAGCAACGATTTGTGCCACTTCTACCTTATCGAAGAAACCATTTTGCACGGCCCAGATCAATGAAGACTGTACTTCGACAGGAATCGGGTTGAACGCGGTTTGCTTGAAAAGCTCCACAACACGCGCACCACGCTCGAGCTGAGCCTTGGTCTTGGCATCAAGGTCGGAACCGAACTGAGCGAATGCAGCCAACTCACGGAACTGAGCGAGTTGCAGCTTCACCTTACCCGCAACCTTCTTGATCGCCTTGATTTGTGCCGCAGAACCCACACGAGAAACGGAGAGACCCACAGAAACCGCTGGGCGGATACCTTGATTGAAGAGGTCGGTTTCGAGGAAGACCTGACCGTCGGTGATCGAGATCACGTTGGTTGGAATATAAGCCGAAACGTCACCTGCTTGAGTTTCAATGATAGGCAGTGCTGTCAGAGAACCGTTACCGTTCTCTTCATTCACACGAGCGGAACGCTCGAGCAAGCGAGAGTGGAGGTAGAAAACGTCACCAGGATAGGCTTCACGACCGGATGGGCGCTTAAGAACCAAGGAAATTTGACGATAAGCGACCGCTTGCTTGGAAAGGTCATCGTATACGATCAATGCGTCCATGCCGTTGTGCATGAAGAACTCACCCATCGATGCACCAGCGAAAGGTGCGATGTATTGATTGGCTGGATTGTCACCAGCAGATGCAGTCACGATGATGGTGTATTCCATCGCGCCAGCTTTTTCGAGCACGGCGATTGTGCGAGCGATGTTGGAATTCTTCTGACCGACCGCCACGTAGATGGAATAAACGGGGCGGAAGCCTTCAGGGAAGGAACCGTCTTCGTTGCGGTGCTGGTTGTTAATCTTCGCCTGATTGATGATGGTATCAATCGCGATGGTAGTCTTACCAGTCGAACGGTCACCAATGATCAACTCACGTTGGCCACGACCGATGGGGATCATCGAGTCAATCGCCATGATGCCTGTTTGCATCGGCTGGTCGACAGACTTACGTGGGATGATGCCCGGTGCGACTTGGTCAACAGGATATGTTTCAGTGGCGTCGATAGGCCCTTTGCCGTCGATTGGGTTACCAATCGCATCGACTACGCGGCCTAATAGACCTTTGCCGACAGGAACGGAAAGTAGCTTGCCAGTTGTGGAAGCTTCGTCGCCTTCTTTGAGCTTGGAGTAGTCACCAAGAATAACGCAACCGACTTCGTCTTCTTCAAGATTCAAAGCAAGACCGGTCACGCCCTGACCGAAATCGATCATTTCGTTATACATGATGCCAGAAAGGCCGGAAAGCTTGGCCACACCATCGGCGATGGAAACAACCTTGCCGGTGTTAGATTTGACGGCACCAGCCTGGAAGCTAGCGATTTCGTTTTCGATTTGTTCGACTATAGAGCTCATAGTTTGAAAGGGAGGGAAAGTAAAAGGTGGGAAGTATTAAGTGGAAAGGTCGCTTAAAAAGGTCGACTTAGTGAACGTTTTCAGCGAGGCGTTGCAGACGTCCTGCGACGGAAGCATCATAAACATCATCGCCGACGCGCACACGCACACCTGCAATGAGAGAACTGTCTTGCTCAGTCACGGCGCTGATTGGGCGGCCGTAAATTGCAGTGTATTTCGCTTCGATCGCTTGCAGTGCATCGGCACTCAAGCCAGCAGGCGTATAAACGACGGCAGTTTGTAGCGCGATTTCGCGGCGAAGGTAGCTCAAGTAGGCCTTGAGTGTCGCCAAAGGATTGCGGAGCTCGACTTGCTTGAGGCCAGCGAGAATCTCGCCGACTTTAGCTTCAGAGACAGCACCCTTGTCGTCCTTAGAGAGCTCGACGAGCTTCTTGGCTAACTTGGTGATCTTTTTATCGCGTTTCATCAGGTCAAAAAATGGGGCTTATCCAGCGCTCGCCAATTCTTTGGCAGCGGAGTCGGAGAAGGTTTGTTTCTCAGTATCAGAAAGATCGCGAGAAAGCACCTTAGAAGAAGTCGCCACAACCAGACGTGCCACTTCTTGGCGAACGTCGGAGAGCATCTTTTGGTGCTCCAGTTGCGTGGCCTCACTGGCCTTGCGGATGATGGCTTCTGCCTGAGCAGCGGCCTCTTGAGTTTTGCTCTCGATCATTTCCTTAGACTGCTCACGGGCTTCAGTCAGAATGGCTTGTGCGTCGATCGCAGCTTGCTTGACCTTTTCAGCGCGCTCACGCTCTGCTTCGGCCAATTGTGTTTTCATCTCTTCAGCATACTGAAGACCATCGGCGATCTTTTGCTGACGCTCGTCGAGTGTCGCAGCGATCGGCTTAACTGCAAATTTGTAGAGAACAAATGCAACGAGGATGAAGTTAACCATCTGCGCGATCAGAGTCGGCATCGACACACCGAACTTCTCGGTGATCATAGTTAGCTTGTTCTCTTCTTCATGAAGACTCTCACCAGCATGTGCGATGTCCGCATGCATCTGATCGGCGACCTCATGGAGTTTACCCTCGATGGAGGAAGCCGCGTGCGCTTCATCAGCGGCAACAAGACCGAGCGGTAGAGAAAGTGCGAGTAGCAAAGTAATGAATATGGCCTTCATAGAGGGGAAAGTATTGATAAAAAGAGAGTCAGAAAGAGCCGGCGATTCGCATTCGGCGAATCGCCGGCAAAGACTGGGAAACCAGATTAGCCAAGGAAGATGGCGAAGAAGACGATCGCTTCAGCGAAAGCCATAGCGATAATCGACTGAACAAGTACCTTAGTGGCAGCTTCTGGGTTACGGCCTACAGATTCGCAAGCTTTGAGACCAATGAGGCCAATGCCAACAGGAACTGCTAGAGCTGCTGCTGCTACGTGAATCTTACCGGTGATTTCTGCGAGGATATCGAACATAATGTTTATTCGTTGAGTTTTGTATTTAGTGGTTTTCTGAGTTCGCTCACGATTTGCTACATGATCACGAACACTGAAAGGGTTTTAAAAGGAACCTGTAATAAGGGATAAAGAGAAATTAGTGAGCCTCTTCGTCGTGATTGGTCATCAAGCCGATGTAAATCGCAACAAGCAGGGTGAAAATCAGCGCTTGGACTACGCCGACGAGCACTTCGTAAAAGTAGAACGGAATTGGCACGATGTAGGGCGCCATACCGGTCATGCTAGTCAGCAAGTTTTCGCCACCGAAGACGTTACCGTAAAGACGGAAAGAAAGTGAAACCGGACGAAAAGCGATCGAAACCACTTCAATCAAGCCCACCATCAAGAAGATCGGAATCAGCAGGATATAAACTGGAGTGGGCGTCTCCTTCTTGTCGGCCTTATTACCAAACAACTCCCATATAAAGAATTTCGGACCAGCAACCTTCAAGCTGATGACCAACCAAGCAATCATCGCAACAAGTGCCATACCAAGTGTAGCATTCAAGTCGGAGTTTGCAGGGCGCATCCAGTAAGTCAGGTGCCCATGATCATCGACGTTACCAAAAACACCAACGCCTGGAATCAAGCCACTCCAATTATGGATGAGAATAAAAAGAAATAAACCGATCAAGAGCGGGAATGTCATTGGGAACGCTTTCTTTCCAACGATCGGCTCCAACAGGCCTTTAAGACCATCGATCAAACTTTCGATCACAGCCTGACCTTTCCCAGGGATCAATTTTGGAGTGCCTACACTCCAACGAATCACCAAGATGAGCAAAATAGAAATCACCCACGTAGTTACGATTGTGTTCGTCAATGGAAGACCAAACAACTCCGTCAATTTATACGGAGATGGGCTCACACCATCCGCTGCATTCAGAGCGGATGCGGTTCCAGAGAGAAGAAAGACTGTTGGTAGAAGCTTGTTCACGTAGAACTGGGTATAGAAATAAAAAACCGTGGCTTTGTCCACGGAAAAGCGAATGTGATGAAGACCCTTACTCTACGCGTCAACCCCTGATTTCACTTTAAATGCCTACGATTAGAGAAGCTAATCGAGGACATAATTCGAATCGATTGTTCTAAACTTGCCAGCGTAGCTTTTTTCGCTGAGTTTAAAATACATGGCAGAGCTAACCAATTTAACAGATAGGCTCGCGCACCTGCGCGATCGCAACGGAACCACCGGACTAGCCAGCAACGAACCTGAGCCAAAATCCCCCAAGGCACCCAAGAAAGCAAAGCAAAGCCCGCGCAAATCACTGCCCGAACGCCGTTTTGCCAACGACTACTTTATGTTTTTCGTCTATGCACTCCTAGCCATCGCAGTGCTCACGCAATTTGCCATCATCGCCTGCCTAGACCTCGTCTAGAAGCAAAGCCTCGTCTAGAAGCGAAGAAAACTTAAACCCGCTTCGCCACGACGGAGAAGTATTCGTCCATCAAGCTCTGGAAGTAAGTCTCACTCTCATAAGGCCACGCAGCCGATGCATCAATAGACCAATCAGAATGCGCCTCCAAGTGTTCGACCGCCCAATCAAAATAAGGGCGATCGTCTGAGCGGAAACAGAACTCCCCGCCCACATCCGTGCGACGCGCGACTTCATCCAAAAAAGCAGGCTGCACCATGCGACGACGATGGTGTTTCGCCTTAGGCCACGGATCTGGAAAGAGCAGAACAGTGCGCTCGAAACGGATTGAATCCGGCAAAGACTCCAGAAACTCACTCAACTCTGCCTTATAAAAGTGCAGATTCTGAATCCCGCGCTTGGCCTTTTTGTCGTTACCCTTGCGAATACGCCACGTAATCAGATCAATCCCGACACATATCACATCCGGATTGGCCTCGGCATAATCCGACAACCAGTGCCCGTGACCACAACCAGCCTCGAACAAAATACGATCGCAACCCGCGAGATCCTTGCGACAGGTCTCCACGAGTTCTGCCTTACGGGCGGCTTGCTTCGCGAGTTCGCGGGCGTGGGCTTCAGATATTTCAGTCATAATTAAGCATAAAAAACCCGCCAAAGAAGGCGGGCTTTTGAAGATTCACCTCAACGAGTTCAACTAGCCTTCTTCGCCATCGTCGCCGATCGCTTCCACTGGACAACCCTCTAAGGCCTCCACACATAGATCGATCTCCTCCTGCGAAGTCGGTTGCTTATAGACAAAGGAGTAACCTCCGTCTTCGTCGCGGGTAAAGTTTCCCGGAGCTGTTTCGCGGCAAAGGTCACAGTCGATGCATTGCTCATCGACGTAGAACTTACCCTTTACATTTTCCGGCCATTTTTCATCTAGTTCTGCCATTCCAGAAAAAATTCTCTTTTTCGATGGCGAGTCAAGCGGTAAGCAGTCACTAAACTCAGGTTTCAATACTGTGACTGCGACCTTGAATTCTGTAAATTTATCCGCACACTGCCGCGCTCACTTTGAAACCGACCATCTAAATTGCTGTCGGCAAAGACCTACATTTTATAAAACCATGACAAAACAGAACGAAGACAACTCAGAAGAAATCGAAGAGCCCACCGTCGAAGCAGCAGAATGCACAGTCGAAGAGCCAGAAGCTGAGGCAGCCGAGAGCGCAGAGCCCGTGCTCACTGAACTCGAAAAGGCACAAGCAGAAGCAGCTGACATGAAAACTCGCTACCTACGCTCGGTCGCTGACATGGAGAACTACCGCAAGCGCATCGCTCGCGAAAAGCAGGACATTATCCGCAATGCCGCGGCCAATGTGGTGGAATCACTGCTCCCAGTGCTCGACAACATGAAGCTCGGCCTGCAAGCAGCCGAAAATCACCCAGAAGCCAAAGACGTCACATTCGGCTTCAAAATGGTGGACGACCAACTCAAGAAATCACTCTCCGAACAAGGCTTGGAAGAATTGATCCCTGATGGCGAAACCTTCGATCCTAATTTCCACGAATGCGTCGCCCAACAGTCATCCGAGGAAGTGGCCGAGGATCACGTCATTCAAACAGTGCGCGCAGGTTATCGCCTCAACGATCGTCTAATCCGCGCAGCCAATGTTATCGTATCCAGCGGTCCAACAAAAGAAGAGAGCTAAACTATCTAATCTACTATGGCGAACGACTATTACGAACTTCTCGGCGTCTCACGCGACGTCTCCGACTCCGATCTAAAGAAAGCCTACCGCAAGCAAGCGGTCAAATATCACCCGGACAAAAACCCGGACGATGCCGCTGCAGAGGCTAAATTCAAAGAGATCTCGGAAGCCTACGACGTACTCAAAGACGCCGACAAGCGCGCTGCCTACGATCGCTACGGTCACGCGGCCTTCAAGCAAAACGGCATGGGCAACCCTGGCGGCGGACGTGGCGGCATGGGCGGTCACGATCCTTTCGACATCTTCCGCGAAGCCTTCGGTGGTGGCGGCGGAGGTGGTGGTGGCGGCATCTTCGAAGAATTCTTCGGCGGTGGCGGCGGCGGCCAATCCCACGGCGGTGCCCAACACGGCTCCGACCTACGCTACGACCTAGAGATCTCGCTAGAAGAAGCTGCTAAAGGCACCGAAAAAGAAATTAAATACCGTCGCCCAGTTGCTTGTAAAAAATGCAGCGGCTCGGGCGCGGAACCTGGCTCCAAGAAAGTCACCTGCCCCACTTGTGGCGGCGCGGGTCAAGTCACCTCCAACCGTGGCTTCATCAGCTACCGTCAAGTCTGCCCGACCTGCCAAGGCGCGGGGCAAACGATCGAGAAGCCCTGCACCAGTTGCCGTGGCGAAGGCCGCGTCATGGACAGCAGCACCGTTAAAGTGCGCATCCCCGCAGGCGTCCACACTGGCTCCAAGCTACGCTCCGCCGGCAAGGGCGAAGCCGGCCACATGGGCGGCCAAGCAGGTGACCTCTACATCATCATCCACGTCAAAGAGCACGAACTCTTCGAACGCCACGATAATGACCTCTTCTGCGAAGTGCCGATCAAGTTCACCCTCGCCGCACTGGGAGGCTCCATCAGCGTGCCCACCCTATTCGGCAAAGGCTCGCTTAAGATCCCCGCTGGCACCCAAACTGGCACCACCTTCCGCCTACGCGAACAAGGCATCCCCGCACTACGCGGCGGTCGCAAGGGCGACCTACTCATCCGCGTGCAAGTGGAAGTGCCCACCAAACTGACCAGCGAACAAACCGCAAAACTCGAAGAATACGCAGAGGCCTGCGGCGATCCCGCCAATCCCGTAAGCGAATCCTTCGTCGAAAAAGCTAAGAAATTCTTCCGCTAAAGTGGGAAAATAGTTCACCAGTGTTCGGTTGACCAGTTTCCAGTTCAGAACTGACTCTAAACCGACCACTGGTGAACTGATAACTGGAAAACCAAAAATTAATGTCCTACCCAATCGTCATTCTCGGCTCCGGCCGCGGTACCAATGCAGAGGCACTGCTGAAAGCCGAGTCCAAAAAGAAACTGGGCGCAGCCAAGATTGCCGCGGTGATCAGTGATCATGAAGATGCCGGCATTCTCGCTCTCGGGCAGAAATATAAAGTGCCTGCGATTTACCTCGATCCGGGCCGCAAGGGTGCTCGCCTCAGTGAGGCTGCGGAGCAAGCTTACATAGAGCGCATCCAGAGCTTCTCACCCAAGCTCATTGTACTCGCTGGCTTCATGCGCATCATCACGCGACCCTTCATCGAAGCCTTTGAAGGCCGCGTGATCAACCTACATCCCAGCTTACTGCCCAGCTTCCCGGGCATGAGCGCGATCCAACAAGCCTACGAACACGGCGTCAAAATAACTGGCTGCACCGTGCACTGGGTCACGCCCGCGCTCGATGCGGGCCCCATCATCGACCAAAAGGAAGTGCGCATCGAGGAATCCGATACACTCGACATGCTCACCAAAAAAGTTCACATCGCTGAACACGCCCTCCTCCCCGATGTCGTCACGCGACTGAGCAAGGGAAAAATATCCGTCCCAACAAGCTAAGCTTCAGGACGCCCGACCGCCATGCGCGGCATCTGTTACAGCGAGCGTTGTCGGATGAGTAAACATCAGTGGTCAATCAGCCAATGAATTCATGTCACAGGCGCCCACCTCAGGGCTCTATTCGGAGGAACGTTCAACGTCCAATGATGAATATGGGATGCGTGTAAAACGTAGGGCATAAAAAACAATAAGTTACAAAACAAATCAACACACCCCGGCAATGATTTACACATTTTTGACCATTAAAGTATTGCGATAACACAATCTGAGATAAGCTAGCTAAGCTTTATTAATCATGAATAAAGCAAATATAAAACTAATTACAATTAGCAGTCTACTCAGCCTAGGCGTCGCTTCACTCAATGCAGCCATCACACCGATAACAATCGATCTAGGAGTTGTAGCCAACTCAAACCAATACGGTGAGACAATAGTTGACGCCACACACACAGGCTATACTGGAACGGGGTTCTTGGCATTCAATAACCGGGAGAATTCCGGCTTCACTGTCGAGGCCCCGAATGACTTCACCAGCATCACACTGCGCTATGCAGCCGACAGTTCTGCAGCCGGAGAGTATTACGTCTATATCGACGATTCCTCTTCGCTTCAGTTTTCCGGCACTAGCATTGTATTCTCCAAAACCGGCAGCTGGACCACTTGGACTGAAGTAACTCTAGAACTATCAGGCGACGCAGGCGAATATTTCAACCTGGCATTCGCCAATGACGCAACGAACACAGGCGGTGCCAACTTCGACTATATTACATTTAATGTACCGGAACCAGCAAGCTTTGCATTGATACTGAGCGCAGTCGCGTTCACCGGTGCGGGCCTCCGCCGACGCCCTCGTTAACCGAAAAAGTTTTGAGCCCCTAGTTCCCGTCCGATCCGAAAGAAACTAGAGCCAGCTTACACATTCGACTCCGATGGAGGTCGGCGCGATGCTCCGACCTCCATTTTTGTTTGGCCCCCTTTGAGTGCATTCACATTGCCGCTTGCACTGCGCTTTAAAGAAAGTAAAAACCGCAGCCAATGAGCAAACAAGTTGAACTCCGCACCGGCATTCCTGATGAAATGGCCGACCCTCTCGAAGATTATTTCTGCGAAATCGAGTCGCCCTATTGGGGCATCATGCAAAAAGAAATTACGGATCCCTATGAGCTATTCGGCATCTTCCCCGACCAAGCCACCGCCGAGAGCGAACTGGTCAAGCTACGTGAGGACTTCAAAAATCTGCCCGAAGACTTCGAACTGACCGAGATCATCGATGCGGACTGGCAAAATGCCTACAAGGAATTCGTCAAACCATGGAGCGAGCGCCAACTGCACTGGATTCCTCTTTGGGAGCGTGACAATATTCAAGCGCCTGAAGGGAGTGCGGTGGTCTACCTCGATGCTGGCATGGCCTTTGGCACGGGCGCACACGAAACCACACGTCTGTGTGCCCGCCGTTTACTCGACTATTTGGAAGCGCATCCCGAAGCACCCGAAAAGCACGAGGTGATCGACGCTGGCTGCGGCTCGGGCGTATTGGCACTCTCCGCATCCGCACTTGGATGCAAAAATATATACGCCTTCGACTTCGATCCGGAAGCGATCACTGTCTGTCACAGCAATTCAGAAGAAAATGCACACCTGACAAAACCTGAATTCGCCGTCGCGGATCTGGAGCAAGGCTTCGCCGCTGGCCGCCAGGCAGACCTAGTGCTGGCCAACATTCAAACCGACGTGCTCATCCCCCATTGCGCCCCACTGGTCAACGGCGTCAAAGCCAACGGCACGCTAGCCTTGAGTGGGATTCTCACCAAAGAGCTGGAGCAAGTGCGCACTCACTTCGCAGAACAGTTTGTCGCACAACGCCCAGACGTAAAAATCACGGTCGACAGCCGAGAAGACGGCGAATGGGGCGACTTACTCTTCTCTTTACATTCCATGCTTGCGGAATAAAAGAAGACCCACACATAATGCGCGGTAATGCAAAGTATTGGGGAACGACTAGAAGAAGCACGTAAACGCAAGGGCATCTCCCTGCGCGAAGCCGCGGAAGCGACTAAGATCCGCAGCGACTTCCTCGGTTACATCGAAACCAATCAAATGGATTTTGATCTCCCCGAGATCTACAAGCGCGGCTTCCTCAAGAACTATGCCCGCTACTTGCGCCTGGACGTGGATAAAATCATGTCCGATTACAATACGCAGCACATGAGCCATCCCCGCATGGCCAAAAAAGGAGGTGCGGAGTGGTTCGGCCAAATGGAAGCCAAAAAAGCGGGAACCGAAGATGCAGCTGGAGAGCATGAATCCGCAGACGGAGCTCCCCCAAAGCAAGCTGAGGAGCCCCCACGCTACGGGCGCATAGCCGCTAAACCGAGCACACGCCCCGAGGAAAACGGTCACGACCGCGACGGGCATAACGATGACGAAGGCGAAGAGACGGATAAGACTTTTTATATGAAGATCGGCCTGATCTTCGTTGGCACACTGGCACTTGTGTTCGTAGTCTTCGGCCTAATTTGGGCGATACTTGGCAGCGGTGGTTCCGACGATCTAGAGAACGGAGATCCCGAGCTGCGCGAATCTGCGGAAGTCGCTCAAGTTGCAGATCCATCCTCCCCCGCATCCAGTTCGAATAGCATCACTCTCATTGCGAGCGGCAACGTTTACGTATTGGTCCGACAACAATCCGACAGTCAGGAGCTCTATCGCAAGACGATGAGCGCTGGCGAAAGCGCAACCGTAGAAAAAGATGGCGCAGTCGACATTCTCTTCACTGCCGGTGAGAATATTCTAATCGAATCTGGCGGCGAACGCTTCCAGCCCAGCACTTCCGGCACTGCCAAAATTACGATCGAATAAGCCACGCAGTCAGCACTGAAGCTGCGTCTTGAATAACACTCAAACGAGTAATGGCGCACTGGCCACGCTAGCTAAGACCTCGCCCTCTTCGATAGGATAGCCGCGCAGAAAATCCGGCGCGGGCAACATGCGCCCCCCCGGACGTTGCAATTCATGCAGCGAAACCACCCCCTCAGCTGTGGCCACCTCGACGCAGTCACCGACTGCCACCACTGTGCCCGGCTGCGCACGACTGCTACTAGCGGATACCGTGCAGCGCCCCACTTTCACCCGTGTCTCCCGATGATCGAAGTAGCCTCCTGGCCAGGGTGTGAAGGCACGCAAGCGCGCATCCAGAGCGGCTGCGGATTGATTAAAATCGAGCGCGCCATCTTCTTTCGATATTTTGCGACAGAAAGTAGCTTGGCTCACATCTTGGGGCACAAAATCGAGCTGCCCGCTCAGCGCCGCAGCCAGGTCGCGCTGTAGCAGCGGCACCACGGCCTCCCCCACCTTGGCACGCACGATGGGACTGGTGTCGGTGCTTTCAATTCGCACAGATTCACGGTCGGCGACATCACCGGCATCCATTTCTTTCACGATCTGCATCAGGCAGACCCCGGTCTCCTGCTCCCCGAGCGCGATGGCGGTCTCGACGGGCGAGGCGCCCCGATAGGCGGGCAAAAGGGAGCCGTGAAAATTTAACATCCCATGTGTGGGCGCTTCGCGCACCGACTTCGGCAAAAAGTGCCCATAGGCCATCACAAAAGCCAGCGCGACGGACTCCGTGCGCAGCCACTCCGCCAGCGCGGCGTCGGGCTTGTCGGGCTGCAAGAGCTGGATGCCCTGCTCGCTGGCATAGGCCGCGACGGGATTTTGCTGTAGCTTTTTGCCGCGCCCTTGCCGGCGGTCGGGCTGTGTGACGACCGCCGCCAGCGTGCACAAGTGCGAAGCCTGCTCGACTAGATAACGCAGCCCCGGAAGACAGATGGCATCGGAACCGAAATAAACGATTTTTGGTAGATCAGACATGGAAAAAATCAGTGTTAAAGGAGTTCTTGTTGGCCCATGTTCTCGCGCGCAGCGTCAGAGGCGCTGCTCTGTAAAAAGAGCCAGCGCAAGGTAGCCTCCGCCAGTGTCGGCTCCTCGGCGAGGCGACGCAAGAGTAAGGCTGAGGCGAGCGCATCATACAGCGCACAATGATAATGACGCCGCTCGGCCGGGCAAATCACCGCGGCCTGCGTATCCAGCGCCGCTTGCAGCTCAAACAAAGTGATCAATACCTGCAGCTTATGCTGCTCTAACTGCGGATAAATACTGCGGTAGATGTAGAGCGTGTCCAACCAAGGGCCCCAACTGGCGGTGCTTTGCCCCGGCTCCGAAAAGTTGGGCGAAGTGCGCGGATAGGACCAAACCGCGCGCAAAAAGCCGTCTTCCACTGCAGCATTGTGCGCGCAAAAGGGGCCCGTCTCACGCAGCCGCGCAAAGAGCGGCCACTCCGCATCGAAGCGTGCCTCGCCCGCAGCACGGTCTTCAGAGATGCCATGTTGTCCACGGTCGATGTCGGTGATCGTGCCGATGGGCGCACAGATCCGTGTCTGGGAAGCGACAATCTCGCCCTGCTGCAGCGTGACGTAGCCGTATTCCACGACCCCGCTCTGGCGGCTGCCTTCAAAATCAATGACATGGATGGGAGTTTCGAACATGAGAAATTAATATGCGAGCGCAGGCTAACTCGGAGGCAGCCCCGCGCAAGCGCAGAGACTGTCCTTTGCTTTTTTCGTAGGGGTTTCACTGGTGAAGCCCCTACGTTTATGAATTTGATATTTGATTCACGCACACAGTCGTTCAAACAATATTCCGACTTCCAACTTCTCACTTCTCACTTCGTGTTTCAACTCATCCTCAGACGTCTACTGCAAGCCATCCCCACATTGTGGGTGATTGCGACAGCGACCTTTGTCTTGATGCAGCTCACGCCGGGAGGACCTTTTGACACGGAAAAAGATATCCCGGAAGAGGTGCAGGCGCTGATCAATGCCCACTACGGCTTGGACCTGCCGATGCATGAGCAGTATCTACGCTTTCTGGGGCAACGCTTGCGGGGCGATTTCGGGCCTTCTTACAAATACGCGGGCTGGGATGTGGACGAAATTATCGCGCAGAGCTTCCCGGTCTCATT
>CEUD01124707.1_pt1 | contig 20627 bp, 8 predicted proteins | sample 356481 | NCBI WGS metagenome assembly CEUD01 (sample SAMEA2623314, study PRJEB7988) | marine metagenome | isolation source: saline water (ENVO:00002010), including | reverse complement strand
GACAACACCCCTGCCCAAAGTCCAGCACACCACAGAGCCCCGCCAAACCGGCCTCTTTTAAAATTCAAAACCAAAAGCCAACCGCATGAGCCAACTCGCCACAGTCCGCAATCAGTCATCCGCCATCAGCCATCCAACTGGCACAGCCAGTTGCGCCATCGACTACATCCGCGTGAGCGGCGAGTCCCACCACTATCACGACCTCAAAAAAGAGCGCGATCGCGTCGACGTCCGCACAAAGCTCCAAGCGATGCTCGACATCGACCGCCTCATCACCGAGCAGCGCATGACCAAAAAGCAAGCCGTCAGCATCACCAGCGCCCGCCTCAAACCCTACCACCCCCGCGGCTACTCAGCCTCCATACTAGGCAACCTCCACACCATCTGGAAAAAAGGCGGCCAAAAGCAAGACGCCCGCGGCCACAAGACCGGCACCATCTACGCCCCCGGCGACTGGAAACTATTCATCCCCAACTACAACAACGGAGCCGACGACTCCGCCCTAAACAACAAACCCTTCGTCGCTCACATCCGCTCACTCTTCGCAGACACCACCCGCCCCGACGCCTCCGGTAACGCAGTGCGCGAACGCCTCCTAGATCAATGGTTCGCTGGCGAACACATACCAGGCTACGGCACCCTTCATCAATTCTGCGCCCGAGCAGGCCGCCCCGTCCCCGAAGGCTACCTAGCCCGAGGCCGACCCGAAAACATCCCAGGAGGGTGGAGCGCAAAAAACATCCACCGCATGCTACCCGACACCGCCACCCGCACATTCCTCCAGCGCGGCGAACACGCCACCCACTCACACTGGGGCGATCAGCTACTACGCGATCGCAGCAACCTAATGCCCATGCAGCTCCTCACATTCGACGACGTCGACTTCGACATCAAAGTCGTCCAGCCCATGGGGCCGGGCCGCCAAGACCAAGTCGTCCGCCCCAAAGCCATCTTCGCACTCGATGTATCCAACGGCATGATCATCGACTTCTTCATCCTCGGCAGCATCCGCCGCACATACGACGGCCAAGAAGGCGGCAAAGCAGGCACCAGCCGCGCATTTAACCACGCAGATATGCGCTGGTTTCTCGCAAAAATCATCGAAGAACAAGGCATCCCCCAAGACTGGCAAATGTCCATCCTCCTCGAAAAAGCAGCCGCCTCCATGAGCAGCGCCGATAAGCACATCTTCGAGCAAGAGCTAGGCATTCGCTTCGACACCACTGGCCACGTCCGCCAAAGGCTTACCAACTCCGGCTTCGTCGAGCACGGCGGCATGCCCTGGCAAAAAGGATGGATCGAAGCCTACTTCCGAGGCTTCCACACCCGCACCAACCACCTGCCCATGACAATCGGCCGCCGTTACGATCTCACCGATGGCCGCATTGGCGGTGCCAACAAAATGGGCAGCCAAGAACATTATCTAGTAGGCCTACTCAAAAAAGCACACGAGCAAAACATCCCCCTCGAAAAGCTCAAATTACCCGCCCTCACCATGGATGAGTTCAGCAGTTTCGTCGCTTACTATGTAAACGTTCTCAATTGGCGGACAAACCATAACCTCCAAGGCTTCGCTGAGATCTCCGAGACTCGCCTCGACGACGGCACCTGGGTCACATTCGAACAAGCCCGCCAAGCAGACCTCATTGAGGACGGCATGCACTTCACCCGACGGATGGAATCCCCCATTGAGTGCTACCGCCGCAAGATAAAGGGGCACCGCATGCACAAGCCACACCCCTACGAACTCGCGCACCTGCGCCTCGACAAAAAGCCCATCACCGTCACCGCCAGCCGCGTCAGCATCACCCGCACCGGGCAAGACCCACTCATCTTCCGCGACGAACAAAGCGCCGAAGCACTCACCCAGTGGAACGGCAAAAAGAAAGCCCTCCTAGGCTTCATCTCAGCCGACGAAAGCTGCATTCACCTCTTCACCAACGACGACGCATTCACCCACATATGCAGTCCCCGCAGAGTAGGCCGCGTTGATATGACAGACCAACACGCCCTCGATGTCCGCATGGGCGAAGTCCATCGCAGTCGCACAAAAACCCGCGACTTCGCCGCCCAAATCGCCGCGCCCCAAGAAGCCCGCCTCTCCGAAATGCGCGAGCACAACCAGGAAATCCTATTAGGAGGGCGGCTGTCCCCAGCCGCCGCCGATATTCAGACCGCCACTGCAAAGCAAGCAGCCGACGACGCCCGCGAAGCACAAATGCGCAACATGCCAGGCGACGAAGTCGAAAGCCTACTTCATGACGAATCCACTACAGAGCAAGAGCCCGATTACGCCGATGCCGAATGGGACAGCTCCGAACTCCTTTAATCCCACCCAAAAACAAACAACATGACAGACACAAACACACCGTCCGACGATCAACCCATCCTCGTCAAATCATCCGGAGGCTCAGCCCGAGTTTCATGGAAAATTAGCCTCGATACGCTACGCAAAAACATCGCCAACCTACGGCCCGAGTCGAAGCAAGCCATCGTCGATGCCTTTCTATATTGCACCAAGGAGAACATCACCCGCGACGATTTTTGCAAACAGCTCGATAAAAACGGCCCATCCGCCAACCTTATCTACAAGATCACCCACGGATCCTACAACCACCCGCAAACAGGCGAGCGGATGGACATTTCCGATAAGCACCTCAAGTCCATTCAAGGTTGGGTCCGCCAAAAACGCGCTCACGCCGCCAAAACCCACAGCGAGTTCGTCGTCACAGCCACTGCAAAAAAGATCAACACAGCCTACGAATTCGCCCGCGAATCACGCACACCAGTCTTCCTTTTCGGCCCCAGTCACATCGGCAAAACCTGGGCACTCGAAAACATCTCCGAGACCAACAACCACGGCCGCTCACCATACTTCCGCATGCGAGCCGCTGGCGGCATTCTAGGCCTCCTCAAACTCCTAGCCAGCGGCCTCGGTGTATCGCCCAACAGCAACCGCGAGCAACTCAAAGAGCGCATATTCAACTCCCTAGATCCCAGTATGGTTCTCATTCTCGACGAGATGCACGAGCTGCTCTTCACCTATCAGAAAAACAGCTTCTTCGCCTGCATCGAGTTCATACGCGAAATCCACGACATTGTCGGCTGCGGAATGGTTCTAAGCTTCACCGACTGGGGGCGGGACAAGATCTACAAAGACAAGCACGCAGAGCTAAACCAATTCTTCCGCAGAGGCGTCCACCGCTTTCAACTCGGCAACCCACTCAAAGCCGACCTAGAGCCCATCCTCAACTATCACGGCCTAGACTTCCCCAGCAAAAGCCTACGCGTCGAAGTTGGCGGCATCGGCGAAACGCCCTATGAAATGCTACGGCAACTCAGCAGAGAAGACGGCCTCAAATCCATCACCGAGCGCATCCGCTACTCAAAGCGACTCGCCACAAAAGCACATCGCGAGACCCCCAACTGGGAGGATCTAGTCCGCGCCCACATTCTCATCAAAAAGAACGCCATCGCCGCAAACGACTGGAACTAAAACAATGCGCAATAATAATAAAATCATGACAACACCAAAAACACCCACCGTCCCCGAAGGCTGCTTGCTCAACTCCAAGGGCCATTTCGTTCCAATGGATCAGATCCCCGAGCGTGATCAACTCTGCGATCAGCTAGTAGTCGGCCGATGCGAAAAAGCAAAAGTCCTATCTACTGCTGTCGGCAAATTCCGCACAGAGTCACTCGACGATATCGCAGCCTTCGTCCAATTAAGCGCCGAAAAATACAAAACTCAAATCGGCGGAAAGAAGGGCAACATCGCCGTCTATAGTTTCGACGGTCGCTACAAGATGACCCGCAAAATCGCCAACTGCATCCAGTTCGACGAGCGACTTCAAGCAGCTAAATCCATCATCGACGAATGCCTCAATGAATGGACGGCAGGAGGCAACCCCCACGCCAGGACTGTGGTTCAAAACGCATTCGAGACAGACGGCAACGGCAACGTCGCCGCTCACAAAATCCTAGATTTGCGCAGCATAAAGATCGACGATCCAAAATGGCAGCGCGCCATGGAAGCCATCGCCGACGCTATCAAGATCGTCGGAACAAAAACCTACATCTGCTACTACGAGCGCGGTGACAACGGCCAATACAACCAAATCACGATCGACCCCAACAAAGTATGAGCCCCGCCCAACACAAAAAGATGCAAGTCCGTTACCTCTGCGTCTTCCGCGATCTCTGCGAGCATTTTGAGCTCAAGCAGACCAAAGACTACCGCAGTCAAATCACCGAGTGGGTGCTAGGCCACAGCAACTCGTCAAACACATTCTCCGGAGCAGAGTTCTCCCGGCTCATCGACACCATGCAAGCATGGATCGCCGGCGACCAGGAACCCGGCCCCCTAAGCAAGAGCGAGCAAAACCACGCCGCCCACGCCGAGAATGCCAACCAACTAATTCACGCAATCTCCGAATTAGCCGATGACGATTACATCCAAGCGATCGCAAACGACCGTCACAACAATCGCCCCTGGCGCACTCTCAGCGCCTTCGAGCTAGGCCGCCTCCGCATGACAATCAAACGCGCCCACCTACGCGCCGCAAAAAAGGGCAAGACCCTCAAATTCAAGAAGCATACAGAGCAGTTTCAAAGCACTTTAAAGCAGCCTGAAACGATCCTTAATAAATAACTAAACCTCTGTCTCAAGGCCCGCCCAAGGCCACAAATCACTAAACCGGCCGGATGGTCGGTTTTTTTGTATCCGCCCCCCGAGATCACCCGCAAGTCGTTGATATTCGGCCTAATTCAGTATAATTCACGATTATTCGTAATCACTAAAGCCTCTGTCTCTGTTCAATTCCGTCCAGACTGCGGTGTTTGAGGCCGTAGGCGACGACCCATTGCACACTGCGGCGCACGGTGTCCCACTTCACGCCGAAGCATTCGGCGGTTTCTTTCCAACTCAGGCGTTTCGCCCAGGTGGCCAGGAAGTGCCGGAACACATTGCACTGGCTGTGCTTGCCGTCGGCCCACGGCACACGCTCGACCTTGACCCCGCACTTCGGGCAATCCACCCGGCGCATAGTGTAGGACAAGGACACCGGGATATTCAGGATCGGTACGAACGCGAACTGCCGAGGCTCGGTCATGTGGTCATAGCCGGAGCCGGGCTTGCCGCAACCCGAGCATACAGGTCTGCTGCCGCGCCGAGGCCGCACCTCGGCGATGATGCGCGGATTACCGGAGCCTCCGACCATCTGGATTTTCGTGTAAACGAAACCCTTGATCTTATGGACTTGGTTCAGTAGGGTCTTGAGCTTGATCAGCGACCTCCGTGTTGGTTGTTTTTGTTCACACCCAAGCACTACTGCGGAGTCGCTGGTCATTAAAGCTTCTTCGCTGGCCGCCACGCGGAAACCGCAGCGGCCCGCTCCGCTCAAGCACAAAGCCAGCATAACTGCGCATCGGGCAAGCCGATGCTACGGCTCTTCGGGCACTTATATAGCTTTCTGCTTGATCTCCGCAAACCGCCACGGTGCTGAACTTTTATCGTTTTGTTTTCAACAAAATCGTTATTTAACTTAGCAACCTACCCACTGATTCTGCGGAAGAGGCATTTTTGTTATTGTTAACATTTGTGTAGAATTGTTTTTTGTTGGAAAAAGGCTTTACATTAGTTCGATATCTGCCGTTAGTGTCCCTGCCCTTTATCTCGCTTTTATGAATTTCTATTATACGTTATGAAAAAACTTACCTTCTGTGCGATCACTGTAGCTTTACTTTTGCCAACGATTTGTAGCGCGGGCGAGTCTAGTAAAGGCACTGTGATTATGATCTCTGGCGTCAGTAGCTGGTTGGTGCTGAGTTCCGGAGTGATGCTTTGGAAAGAAATTAAGCGTAGCCGAGGTTCTAATAAGGAAGATAAATAATTCAACGGAGGAGCTGACTATGACCCCGTTGAAACCATTGCGGCATCGCGCCGCCTTAATCTTCGCTCTGTGTGCTGTATGTGCATGGCCGACTGCCTCATTAATGTCTCAAAGCGTGGCGCCGCTCCCATTTGAGACGGACTTCGAGTCCGAGGAAGGCTACACGCTTGGACCTTGGGAGGCAGATGCTTGGTGGCAGTTTGGAGCAGGCTTGAATGCCAATGTACTGAGTCCGGGAGCCGGGAGTGATCAGGCTGTTGGCTTTAACGGGGGGGAGGCCTTGTGGCTTTCGACAGACTCAGGCAATGCGCCAGTGACTTGGGTCGATTTCTATCTCAAACCTGTCTTTGTCGAGTTGGAAGACCGTCCCGTGGCTTCAGGGGATGGAATGTCGGCAGTCACCGCGTTCCTTAATGTGCTTGGTGCTGGTGAAGTGCAAGCACTTGATGGCGATGGACTGGGTGCTGGTTCGTGGATTGGTAGTCCGGCGCAACTTCCATTAATGGAGGACTCGTCGATGAATTGGGTTCGCCTCACTTATCGCTTGGATTACGCCTCCAAGCGATGGGATTTGTTTGTGGATGGTGACTTAGTGTTGGCGGATCTGGGATTTCTGGACAGCTCATCTACTGAGCTGTCCTTTTTTGCGGCCTACTCGGATGCGACTACAGATACGCTCCTTGATTATTTTTATGCCGGAAATGAAAATCCTTTATATATCGATAGTTCCAATGATGGCTTGCCAGATTCCTGGGTCAGTGCGCAGGGGCTGAGTATATATTCGAGTCAGCGCTACGGTGACGCCGATTTCGATGGTTTGGACAATCTTACCGAGTATCAACTCTCCACTCGCGCGGACTTGGCGGATACGGATGGAGATGGTGTGCATGATGGTGCGGAGCTTAGCCAGTTTGCGGATCCGACGGTTGCGAATGCCTATTCGTTGACGCTACTTCCGTTTGAAGAAGGCTTTGAAAGCCATCCAGAAGGCGTCCTCAGTTCTCTCAATAATTGGTCGATCGCTGGTGACAGCGTGTATGTGCAGTCCGCTGATTTTTACGCCGATGCATTGGCACTGGAGGTCGGTGCGGCTTCGTCGGCAAGCAATCAAATTAATGGAGCCGGGGAGGCCGTGGTCTGGGTTGACTTGTATCTGAAGCCCACCGCAGCGCAGGAGAGTCCGGAATTGAATACTGATTCCAGCGTGGCGTATTACTTTAATTCAGAAGGTCGCCCCGTGGTTTTCGATGGTTCCGGCGGCAACGGTTCTGGCTTCTGGAAGTTGTTGGATGTGGCTAAGTCCGAAGACTGGCGGCGAGTGACCGTTAAGCTAAATTATGCTGCGCAGGCCTATGACTTTTATTTGGATGGGGAACGCTTGGAGGCAGGGCTTGGTTTTGCTCATACGCAACCCTATTTATCCAGGCTGCAGGTCAGTGAAACAACATTTGTGGATGGCATTGTCATGGGCACGGTGGAACCATCTAATCTCGACGACGACCGGGACGGAGTCACCAACGCAGATGAAGCTGCGGCAGGCACCGATCCGCTCGCTTTTGATTCGGACGGAGATGGACTGGCAGACTCTCTTGAGTTGCTATGGGGGCTGGATCCGACGGTGGCCGATGTTACTTTAGCACAGCCAACTGAAGTAGGTCCAGGCGTTCATGTCTGGGTAACAACTTTTGCATCCGCCGAAGGTTATACGGTCGGAGACCTTGATGGGCAGAACGACTGGGACGCTTCGGGAGCCGCCGAAATCACCGCGTTAGAAGAGTCTTCACTTTCTGATAATGCGAGCACAGATGCCATTCTCGAACGAATGGCCGGTATGGGGGAGCATCGCCGCGTTTGGGTCAGCTTTCGCGCTAAGCTGGTCGTCGGTGTTCTGCCGTCGCTGGATGCAAGTTCTGAACCTTTCGCTGGCGCCCTTGGGGCGTCGTCGGCCTCAACGCTGGCGGTATGGGATGATGCTTCGACCGACTGGATGTCAATCGACACCGACGCTGATTTGGTCGACTGGAATGAGTATGCCCTGTATTTTGACTACGTGGACAAGGTTTGGACGCTCTGCCTCAATGGTGTGATAGTCGCTTCCGACCTCCCTTTTAATGACGTAAACTTGAGCACCTTCTCCCGCTTCAAAGCACTCCAGCTTAAAGTGGAAGAAGCCGAGTCGAATTTTGAGTCATCAACCGCTTATTTTGACGGCATCCGCTTCGCCAATACAGAACCCGCCGATATGGATTTCGATGGCGACGGCTTGGTAAATGATGTGGAGCGTCAACTTGGTAGCGATCCTTTACTTGCCGATTCTGACGGTGATGGAATGGACGACCTGTGGGAGCACACCTATGGGCTGAGTATTCTACTGGATGATGCTGGCGTGGATCTAGATGGTGACGGTATGGATAACATCGATGAATATGCCTTCAACCGAGATCCAACTCTTCAGGACATTCAGGGCGTGTCAGGTTATGCCAGTTTGAAGCGCTGGGATGGGGTTCAAGGTGCCTATCTGTCTAATTTAACAAACGACAGTCGTTTTCCTCTAAATCCAGATCACTTTACTTTTCTAGAGTCATTGACAACTGAGTACAGCGCTGACGGCCTATCCACATACGGGCAACGCATAAATGGGACAATTACCGCACCAGTGACTGGTCAATACACTTTCTGGGTGTCGGGGGATGCGCGCGTGGAATTTTGGTTAAGTTCAGATCATACCCCTTTCGGCAAAAAGCTTATTGCCCAATTGAAAGAAGCGACTGGCTTTCAGCAATGGACAGAATATGCCTCGCAAGTTTCCATGTCTGTTGAGCTGCTTGCAGGACAAAGTTATTACTTTGAACTGCTACACACGGAGGGCTCTGGTAAGGATCACGTTTCGGTGGCATGGCAATACCCCGGGCAATCTCGTCTAGTGGTACCAGGGGATTACCTGAGTTCGGCGATCTCTTATGTTAATGATGTAGACGAAGACGGTTTACCTGATGACTGGGAGGTTGCTGTGGGGCTTGATGCATCCAAAGGTTTTGGGACAAGCGGTTACAATGGAGATGCGGACGGAGATGGATTAAAAAACTATCAAGAGCGTGAACATAACACAAATCCAGAAGTTGCTGATACAGATCGTGACGGAGTTCCCGATCTAATAGAAATTGAAACATACTTTGGGAATCCGCTAATAGATGATATCGGGACACGAAAATTATCCCAGAAGCTTTCAATAGCAGATGGTTTTGCGCTGAAAGGTGAATGGGGGGCTGATGCCACAGGAGTTTATTCTGAGTCATCTGGGGGAACGTTTAGACAGCCTGTCAATATACTTGAGTCGGGGCAATATGAATTGGTCATAGCTGCATATCCTAAAAGCCAACACGGCAGAGTTTCATCTGATTACGAAGTGTATATATCAGTTGACGGTCAGCATGTATCAAATGTCCATTTTGATATGTACGACGGTGCCTCCTCAGAACGCACAATGCTACTTCCTTGGCTGGACTCAGGTCAGCACAACATAGACTTGCGCTTTATTAATTTCGATCAGGATCGAAATATTGGATTTTCCAGCTTCTCTCTGTTTTGCAGAGACGGCTTCGATGCCGATGAAAATGGCCGTCCAGACTGGATTGATAACCGCTTACAGCTTAATAATGGTATTGATCCGGATGTGCATGAAAGCTATGTTTCACCCTATTGCCTTGAGGGGCATAGCCGATATCCAAATTTTGTAGCCATAGATGGTTCAGTCGCAGGCGCCGCACCTGGCGATCGATGGTTTGCAAATGTAGAGCTGAGTCCAACTACAAGTGTTGCAGGCCAAGTCTCATTTGAAAACGGTGGGCATGTTGAAGACTTCGAACTGAATTGGTTAGAGACAAATATCATATCGAATAACAATTCCACCTACCGTATTCGGGAGGGTGATTCTCTGCTGCTGAATGCACATCCTGTTGGAGCTTCTCAAGGTAGTATCACAGTACAGCTGTTGGGTGAAGCACCGATTCACGCCAGTGTTGATGCAGCTGTGCCAGTCGTCTTCGACTCTGCTGGGACTTTTTTGATCGATGGAGTTTGGACGGATGGCGCACAAACTGCTTCGGGTCAGGTTTCAGTAGAGGTCGTCCGTGCTGAATTTCAGGAAGCTCCCATTGCGTTGGTGGGAAGCGCTCGTTCTTGGGTGTCAGGTATATCGAGCAATGTTGTTATTGAGTCCGATTCGAGGGGGAACTTCAAGGAAAGCGGTTCTGACTCAGTGACCGGAGAAAGGGCGTTCGAAGTCTCTACGGATATTTTGGCTCCTCGTTATTTTGTATCTCGACTGTCTGTAGGGGGAGCAATCCTCGATTCTCAGCATATTCTAGGTCTCCGTGCTGCGACAACCTCAGCAACTGCCTATAGGCTGGTGGAAATGTATGAGGATGGTACAGGATTGTATGAAGTTTCGGTGGTGCTTACAAACGTTTACCCCACCGTCGAAGCGCACGTCGATATATTTGTTGGCGGTGTCATGTTTGATGACGGGAGTAGGTATAAAGTTTTGAAAGCAGAAGACTTCGATGCGAATGGTGTTGCGAATGTCTATTTTATTCGCCCTGGATCGGCGAGGTCATCGATCTGCCATAGAACGTATATTTACGATTCAAATGTGAAATTAGGGAGACCCGGTGGCTGATCATGAATCACCGTAAAACAGTAAAGTTTCTATCCTTCGGGCTCTTTGGTCTGATCAGCTTATGCGGCGTTATCTTCCTACATTATGACAAGGTGCCTCAGAAGCAAAAGGTGGAAGAGGATTTGGTTGAAGCTGACGAAGCAAGAGAGGAATCTGCTCATTTGAATGTGACGCAGCCTAAGGCAGTTGCCGCAGGCGATGTCAGGCACGTGTTGAGAGAGCCAGTTGGCTATGCTGAGGCAATACAGCCTACCGGTACTCCATCTGTCGAAAAATCGGGCGTCTCTCGATTGATCGATCTCATTACCGGGCTTGGCGATGCTACAATGTCAGAGCGATTTGATGCGGTCATTCGAGTCAAAAATGCAAGGTTGTCCGACGAGGATGCATCTAGACTTCTTAATTACCTCGCTGATCCGTCACGCTACAAGGGAATGAACGATAGCGCGATGTATGCCTATGTTAATGAATTAGTTTCTGTTTTTCACGATCAGGATATTCTCGATGATCGGTATCTCAAGGTCAGCCAAGAGGTCATTTTTAGCTCTGAAGATGAGGTGATCCGGGATTATTTCGTCCAGGGGCTTTCACGCGGGTATGAACGTGCAAACACATCGCAGTCTTCAATGATCAAGGATCTTTTCTGGAAGATTAGCCATGAAAATAACACGAGTCTTGCGGGAACAGCATTGCATGCTTTGAACCGAGCCCGTTTGTATGAAGGTGAAGCCTTTTCCGAAGCAGAATGCGAAAAGCTGGTACTATGTGTTCGCCGGCTTTTTGAGGATCCGGAATCCAGTGAGCGGTCACGTATCCCTGCGATACAAATCGCAGTCGATCTACAAATGCACGAGTTAATGGACCAGATGGAAGTATTGCTTCACTCTGAGGACTCTACCCTCTCCGAGAGAGTGGCTGCACTATCTTCTCTAGCCCGAATGGGCGGCACCACACAGATTCAAACAATGCTTGATTCAGATGAGCCATTACTCGCTCGTGCTGCAGAAAAACTTATTTATAAATAGAATGAAATTATTCATATCGCTCTTTTGCTCATTATTAGCAGTTCCATATTTAAGCATCTTGCACGCTGAAGGTGGCAGTACAAACCCATGCCTGGATCCCGGCACAAATACGGATCCTTGCAAAGTGTGGTCGGAAGACGAGTGTGCTTACGTTTCAAAGAATCTAAATTCATCGAATGCCACTTATACACATCATAGTTATCCGACGATGAACTCAGGTAATGTTTCACCCCCCAGTGGCGGTGTAGTTTGTGACGGCGGACGAATAACTTTTACCGCGTCGGGATTTAGCGATGGTACTGGTTCATGGAGTGACGGCGAATGTACTCAGAATGTGACCTACACAGCTACGATCTCTGGGGATTCGACTAAAACTGTGACGATGGATTTCCCTGCTACGGTGTACGCGGGGAGTTCTTACCCTGTTTCCGTCACGTTCAATTATACTTACGAACACCCCGTTAATGGTACGACCAATGCGTCGCGTACGGTCACGGCATATTACCAACGGAAAGTTGGATGCGGCTTTGACGACGACAGCGGAGACAGCGGTAGCGGCGATAACGGCGGTGGCGATAACGGCGGTGGCGGTAGCGGCGATAACGGCGGTGGCGGTAGCGGCGATAACGGCGATAACGGCGGTGGCGGAGAAGATCCTGATGATGATCTGTCTGATCCTGACCCTGATCCGTATGATCCCTTTGATCCAGATGATCCTGATGGCCTAGATACAGATGGCGACGGTATACCTGACGGCATCGAAGAGCAATACCCATGCCTCGACCCATTGAGTGATGATGCTGGCCTAGATTCTGACGGAGATGGATATACCAACTATCAAGAATTATTGTTTGAGCTAAACCCAATGTTACCGGACGAATGTGGACTAGCTTATCCTCCACATCCTGATGGCTTTTGCGAATCCATACGTAATCCATGTGTTGCATATGAAGGTCCAGACCCGGATCCAGACCCGGAAACAGACCCGGATCCAGACCCCGATGAAGATGGTATTCCTACTACGTTGGAATTGCTGTTTGACTGTATGGATCCCCATCGAGGTGATGCTGGTTACGATTTCGATTTAGACGGAGTGAGTAATTATGAGGAGATTATGATACATAATCTTAATCCGTGTAATCCTGATTACGATGGAGATGGCCTCCCTGATGGGTGGGAAATTGAACACGGTTTTGATCCGATGGACTGGGAAGATCCGCTCACGGATAGCAATCTCGCCGATAATCCTGATGCTGATGCGGATTCGGAAGGACTAATCAATATAAATGAATTCGCGTTTGGTGGTGACCCAAATCTAGCAAATAGTGATTCTGGATTGCTTGTCGATATCGATAGTCTTGTTCCTCTCACCGTGGGTGCTCCTCAAATTATTGTGCCACTCCCGGGCGAGGGGCAGGAAGTTTTCGACGCGGAAAGTGGATATCCATTCTTAGACCCTAAAACATACGACGAAACATTGCCGCTGTTTTTCCTCCCATACCGTGCGCCCAGTGGTGCATATGACTACAATGGGGATGGCATTACTGATGCCACTGACATTGAGCCGCCCGCGAGTGTTGTCGTTCTTGGGGCAGATGGTTTACCTGTCCCTGATCCATCCGTGAACCCCGGATTCTATTACTTCGATCCGGCCACGGCATCGCCTCATGTCTCAACGCTTTACCCTGAAGAATACTATGATGTCCCTCAGCAAACGATGTTGCCTTATGTCTATCCTGAGGGACACACACGTTTGAGTGACCCTCTCGATAATGCTAGAGAGCTGGTCGAGTGGGTTACTTTGAGTCTCGGGGGGCAGCCTGTTTTGGATAGTCAGGGCGCCCCTGTTCAGTTTGAGCGCTTGAAGTTTGTCCCTGGGGTTGGAACCTATGCCCCTGACCCTGTTACGATTGCGCTATTCGAGAACGACGGTGGAATGGATGATTTGTGGGAAGCTTTGGCTGGAATGGATCCCATGTATCCCGAAGATGCGACCCAGCCGGCGCTCGGACGTCTCGGGCTGAATAACATTGCATTATTTGTATTTGAGAGTCAGCTGAGTGCGGATCAGGATGGAGACTTTATTCCCGACTTGCTCGAACAGGGCAGTAATCTAGGTGATTCACCTCCAGGTTTTGGCACGGAAGCGACAATCGTTGATAGTGATGGTGACACGATCCCAGACGGTTATGAGGTCTTTGCTGGGCTGGATCCGACAACTGCAGATGGAGCTGAAGATGACTTGGATCGTGATGGAATAAGCAATGTCGATGAATTCAATCTAGGACTATTGCCATTCTACGGAGATAGTGATTTGGATGGTCTGCCTGATAAGTGGGAGGTCGACAACTCAGTCGATCCGAACAGCGTTATCACTGAAACGCTGTCGGCAACAGATCTGAGTCAGGGAATGACCTTATGGTGGAATTTCGAGCGTATTAGTAGTAGTCGAGATGGTGTCGTATTGGACGACTCGCTTTTTGATGGCACTCGGGTTCCGACAGATGCTCGTCTTCGTGGTAACAACCTCCGCATTGCATATTATGGTTCTCCGGTCTTGACTCAGGGACGGCACGTATCAATTAATAGCCTATCAAATCCGTTCGATGCGGCATACATGCTTGCTCCGGATGCTACTGCGTTAGACCTTGGGCAGTCTGATTTTACTCTGGCATTTTGGTTTCAATGGAGACCGGAAACTGTAAGAGAAATATCTGTTTTAACAAACATGTTTGCAGATGAGCGCCTGGTGTTCTCAAAAGCGGGTGCCTACTCTGCGACGGCACAGTATGTTGGTTTTGGCGGTGAGGTAGAGCTGACCTTTGCTTTCGAAGGAATCGCGGAAAATGTCTCTGTGGTACTGCCGGATTATATATGGTCGCACGTCGGAGTGACCTTTGATGCAACTAGCTCCCAATTAAGCATTTACAATGATGGTGTATTGGTGGAGCAGGTGACTTTGACAACAGGTTCGATCGTAAATTCTCAAGAGCCGCTGATCATAGGTTCCCCCGGCGAAGTGCCGTCACGTTTATTAAATATGTCTCTGGACGATTGGAGGATTTATGACCGAATATTAACTTCGGACGAGTTTTCTCAACTATCCGATCCTGACAGCCTGCTATGGGATCAGAATAAGGATCGCGATGGTGATGGCCTAACCGAACTTATTGAGTTCCGCTATGGCTTTTCGCCATTCGAAGCTAATATTGATACGGATGAGGACGGTATCCTGGATATATTGGAAATTAATGGTTACGTCATTGATGATGATGGCCTGCCGATAGCGCCTTCCCCCAGTCAGTGGCCTGTCTATAAAACGGATCCCCGTTTATGGGATCACGATGGAGACGGCTTGAGCGATCTGGAAGAAATTCAGGGGATTATGAGCGTGGTAAAGCTTACTCATGCGAATGGTGTTCCAGAATCATATAATAGGATAATTACTACTGATCCAGACACTCGTGATTCAGATGGCGATGGGTTGGATGATCGTTTGGAGCGCGAAGTATATTTCACTGACCCGGCGCACGAGGACACTGATAGGGATGGAATTCAGGATGGTTTTGAACTTGCCAATGGACTCAACCCGAATGACTTCAGAGATTCTGAAGGAGAGTTCGTCGGAGATCCTTTGGGTGATCTGGACGGTGATGGGATTAGCAACTTGGAGGAATATCAAGATAATTCCCGTAAGGTTACTGAGAACGAGGAGCGGCTAGAATTATCAAGTTTGGATAGCGATCTCGATGGATTAACGGATTTGGAAGAGGTTGAATTGGGGCTAGACCCTGAAAACGAGGATACCGATGGTGATACTATGTCGGATGCGTTTGAGTTATCTAATAATTTTGACCCCTTGGATAATCTGAATCCAGAAGACGATACGAATCCTGATGACAACGCAGATGCAGATCCAGACTTTGATGGACGCACGAATGCTCAGGAAGAAGCGGATGCAACTAATCCGAATGATCTTGAGAATCGAACCATACAAATCGCTGCTGCCAGAACCATTTCGAAAACGAAGGAGGTGCCTTCTGATGCAACAGACGAAGAGAAAATCGACGAATTCCATCGTCAGACATACCGGGTGTTCTACCCTGAAGGATCTGGTAGCGGTGCTGCCTATGTCGCTGGCGGCGAGGCTTTACAGCCATTTGGCATATTAGAGAAAATGACGCTCTCAGGTCAAACTCCTGATGGGGCGTCAGTTGAGATTCAATTGGGAGCGTCGGCCATCGAAAATAGCTTCACATCGGATGACCTCGGTTCGGAGCTTCCGAAACAATCTTTCGGGCCTGCGCGTAGTGTCGGGAGCTTCCTAGATTCGCTGCAGAGAGATGAAAATGGTTATGTCAGTATAACCGTAGTCTTCGCTTCGACAGCCAATCTCAAAGATGAGGAGGAGGAGGAAGGACCGGATCCCGGGGACGAGACCTCATCCCCGCAAGTTGGCCAGAGCACTGGGAGTTTTGCTGGTGGTTCAGGCGGCGGATATGGAGGGGGCGGGAACTGGTCAGGACTGTATGGGCAAAGGGCAACTCTGGAACCTAGTCCTCAAACTGAGCCAGAGCCTGAAGAAGAGCAAAAGGAACAGTTTAAGGCGAAGGCCAATTCCCGGGTGGTTCTCTATGTGGAGACCGAGAGCCCGTGTGATCAGTCTGGAGGAAGTAGCTCGATTGAGAATTCCAGTGTGGATATTCAAATCGGGTTAGGAGAGTCGATCCGCGGCCTTAACCCTGGGAGCCTTCGGATCAAAGCGGATGTGCCAAGTGCGTCGCTTTATTCACCGGATGAATTACTGTATGTTTGTGATATCGGTTTGGACGTCGATGTCATTCGTGAGGGGGCTGCGATACGGCAAATTCTGACTGAGCAGAAGCTGGTAGATGTCGAGGTAGTCGACGCGCACTCCTACACAATCAGCTTTTACGACGCAGCAGGGATTGAGGAGGCCGATGAGGACACTGGCTTATACACTCCTGATGGCTTGCCAGTTCGTGTCTGGACGATTCAAGACCTCGATTCCGGAACTAATAATTCCTATAAATTGAGTGTTAGTGATTCAAACGGTAGTTCCTCTACGGAATACCTATATACATGGAAGCCGGAGAATCAGGATTGGACTTTGACTAGCGCAGGTCTGAAAGAGGTCGGCCGCAAAGAGCTCGTGTCGGGTAATTTAAGGACGGAAGTCTATTGGGTTTCGACACCCGGTGGGGCAGTGGTTTCAAAAGAGGAAACAGTCTACCAAACTTTCCCTTGGGGTGAAGAGAAAGTTGAGCATACACTGGATCCGGATTCGACCAGCGGAGGGTTGACGACTACTTGGGCTTACTATGACAACCAACTCGTAGACGGGGTGGGCAACTACGGGCGACTCAAGAGTGTCCTGCGCTCTGATGGAGGCTGGTCTGAGTATCAATACGATCAGTCAGGCCGTGTGATTAAACAGACTCAGCCTATTGGGAACGCTATTCTAGGGGCACCCGATACTCTCTGCCGTGTTGTCGCCACTCAGTATCAGGCGACATCACCTCAAGTCACGCGAGTTGAAACAACTTTGGGTGTCGAAACCTCACGCCAGTATACTGTTCGTGATGGTAACACCACATACCAGATTAGTGCAGTTACGCCAGGTGCACCGTGGGATGCTCCTGATAATTTGATAACTGAGACCCAGACTGTCGGTGGTTCAGGTGAATTCCGTGACCGGGTTGCTTTTAGGTTAACGCCTGATGGTCAGATGACGCTCAGTACTTACGAGCGTGACCAGAGCGATGGCTCCTTAACTGTGATTACGGAGACAGGAGTTCCAGATGTAGATTACCTCACAGTTGTTGACGGAGTCCGTCAGACGATAGTCCGAGATGCACTGGGCGAACTAATCAGTCAAACGAGTGTAGATATCGCGACTGATACCACAATCAGCAGTGAAGTCGTCCTTGCCTCCGATGTTTCCGGTAAGCCATCGATTCTTGGCTATGCAGATGGCACCACAGTCCAGCGCACCTACACAGAGCTGGATTGTGGTTGTGGACCAGCCAAATTGAAATCTGAAATTGATCAGCGGGGCATCGAGACAACCTATACATACGATCAGCTTGGGCGCAGAACGTCAGTCACGCGTTTAGGAGTGACGGAGGAATACGTCCACGATGCGAGTGGCCGAGTTGTGCAGAGAAAACGAATCGCAGGTGGCACGACACAGATTATAGAGGAGACCGACTATGATCTGGCTGGTCGTACTACCGAGAGAAGAGCGCTCGGCGCAAATACGGACGGTTCATTGATTCCCAAATCGACTACGTATTCCGTAGCTGCCGAGGGCGGTCGAGTTCTTACGTCAACATATGCCAACGGTGGGACTGAAGTTCGGACAGCCTATCGCGATGGTAGCATTGAGCAAGTTTCAGGGACAGCTGTTAATGCGATGCGCTACGAGAAACGTGTCGAGGGGGATGCATTAGTCACCCGGGCGATTCTCGTGGATGATGGCTCAGACACCCTCGAGTGGGTGGAGACTTGGGATGTGATGGGGCGCACTGAGAAAACGGTTTATCCGGATGGTGCGCAGTCTTTACAGTTCTACGATTCTGCGGGGCGGCTCGAAAAGACAGTCGATCCAGATGGCGTCGTGAATTTATACGCATACAACTCTAAGGGCGAGCGCTACCAGACCGCCGTTGATGTCAATCAGAATGACGAAATTGACGATATTGCAAACACTGCTGACCGTGTCAGTGAGAGAGCTACATTTTTCACAACACGCACTTATGAGGGGGAGACTTACGCTGTCTACCGCTCTGAAAGTTTCCAGTGGACAGAGTCCGGTAGGGTGAGTGTTTCGATCAGTGATCGCACTCCGGATGGTAAACATGTCTGGAACGAGCGCTTTGGCTCGATTGCCTATACATTCACTGAGGATGCGAATACCACTGATGGTGATTGGAAAGTTACCTCCGTAGCTCCCGATGGTAGCTATAACGTGCAAACATATACCGATGGCCGCATGAGCGACACCACGAGCTACGACTCGACCGGCGCTCAGTTGGCATCGACCACCATCCTTTTCGATGCGCTGGGTCGCCAGGAGTATATCACTGACTCCAGAACTGGCACCACGCAGATCACCTATTACGACAACGACGCCGTGGCCTCGCGCATCGCCCCCGACCCCGACGGTGATACGCTAGACACGCAGGGTAGCGTGGTTCAGCACCCAGATGGTGACGGGACACATGATCCTTTGGAAACCACCTTTATCTACGACGACATGGGGCGCCAAACGCAAGTCATCCTTCCCGACGCCACGAGCACTTATACCGAATACAATGCAAAGGGGCAGGTCGTTAAGACCTACGGATCCCAACAAAATCCCGTCGAATACACCTATGACTATGCAGGCCGCCAGAAGACCATGACCACATGGCAGGACTTCGACGTCTCCACCGGCTTTGGCATCTCTGGCGACGCCACCACCACTTGGATCTACGACAACCAGCGCGGTTGGCTGGATCGCAAGGAGTATCCCGCCGTCGCGCCGGATCCTGCATACGGTACCGACTATACCTACACACCGGGCGGTCGCCTCGCATCCCGGACCTGGGCGAGGGGAATCGACACACTATACGCTTATAATAGCGCCGGTGATATCCTCGCTGTCGATTACGACGATGCAGGAGCCACCCCTGACATCCACTACACTTACGCTCGTACTGGTCAGCAAGACGCGGTGAGTGAAGGCCAGTATGCCACCGCCGCCTTCTCCGCAGGCGATATTTTCACACCCTCACTGTCACCTTCGCTCTCCACTTCGGTGCGCAGTATCGACCACGACTACAATGATCGCTTCCAAGTTCAGCTAGAAACGATCACAGGGCTTTTGGCCAATGACAAAGAGCTAGTTCGGACTTATGTGGAGTCGGGTTCAACGGTCGGGCGAAATGCAGGCTACATCTTCGGGGAGCTGCTCGCGACGACGGCCAATCCGCTCGGTGCATCCGATTTTGCCACGACACATTCAGTTGTCGACTACGGCTATGATGCCGCCGGTCGCCTCGAAACCGTCACCGACGGCACCGATACCTTCACCTACGGCTACCTTGCGGACACGCGCAATCTGCTTGAAACCGTCACCGGCCCCGTCCACGATGTCACCTATGCCTACGAACCGGGACGCAATGCTATGACTTTGGTGGACAACCAGTTGCTGGGAGGGACGACTTCTGTGTCGTCCTACGCTTACGCCTATAATGCGCTCGGTCAACGCTCAGAGCGTAGCCAGGGGGGCGATGAGATTGCCAATACCAGTACCGACAGCTTCCATTACGACGGGCTCGGCCAGGTCGATTTCGTGGAGAATGATTACTACACGTCGTCTGATTATGAGCCGGATTACAGTTTCGACATGATCGGCAACCGCACTGGCGACACTGTCGATCTCAATGGTACGACCAGCTACACGCAGGACTTGCTCAACCAGTACACCGCAGTAGGGGCCGCCTCGCCCATATACGATGAGGACGGTAACCTGACTGCAGACGGCACTTGGACTTATACTTGGAACGGCGAAAACCGCCTGGTCAACGCCGATAATGGCTCGATTAGTATTGATTTTGCCTACGACTATCAGGGGCGCCTAGTCGAGAAGGACGACGGCACTGCTGTTGTTGTTTATTTCTACGATAGATGGAACCGAATTGCAGAATATGTGAACGGCAGTCTGTCGTCCACAAACCTATGGGGCATCGACCTTTCGGGCTCTTCGCAGGGAGCTGGCGGTGTCGGTGGCTTGCTCAAGGAGGGCAGCCGCTACCCGACTTATGACGCCAATGGCAACATCGTCCAAAAGCTCAATTCCAGTGGCGGCACTGACATGGCCGTCGTATACGATCCATTTGGGAATATCATTTCAGGCACTTTAGTTGGCGAATACGGCTTCTCCACCAAGCCGATGATCAGTGACATCCAGTGGTATTACTACGGCTTCAGATATTATGATCCCGTGACAGGACGTTGGCCATCGAG
>CEUD01072186.1_pt1 | contig 20687 bp, 13 predicted proteins | sample 356481 | NCBI WGS metagenome assembly CEUD01 (sample SAMEA2623314, study PRJEB7988) | marine metagenome | isolation source: saline water (ENVO:00002010), including | reverse complement strand
AGTAGTAGTAGTAGTAGTAGTAGTAGTAGTAGTAGTAGTAGTAGTTTTTATACATAATCTGCCTGGCTACCCGCCGAACAGCATACTCGCCAGCGCCCCAGCCAGGATAGACTGATTGAGCGTATGGTCCTCACCTGCACTATTTGTTAAATCAAAGTTTGCGGGATTCATGTCTCGCCCGACTTCACTCTGAATACCATCAAAGATGGCTTTCTGATCCGCATTGTCGAATACCTGTATTCCACGTGCGACACTGCCAACAACGGCACCCGCCACAATGACCGCTGGCACGGCCACAAGCGCGGCGGCACTCGCTCCCGCCAAAGACGTTCCCGCAGCGATCGAAGTGCCAACACCGGCAGCGACTTTACCGAAGGCGTAGGGCATCACAAAAGAGGTTAACACCGCCACACCAGTGGCAACGCCCGCTCCGGAGGCTCCGGCCGCAATCGCAGTGCCGACAATTTTACCTTCTAAATTATCCGTTACAAATTCACCTGCGGCTTCGCTCATAAAGTCTGACCATGGTACATCCTTACCAAACAAGTCCGCTAAATTGGATCCCTTCGCCTCCTCGACGGCGATCCAGGCATCTCGCTTCTCAACCATACGTGCCGCCACATCGTCGCGCGCATCGCCTAAATGCTCGCCTAACAAATCTGCGAACTGCTGCTCTGCAGCACTGTATGTCGTAGGATCTTTATCTAAAAATGACTGGCTATACACGGCCAAAGGCTCGGCCAGCATCGTCATAAAATCCGGACTGTCGGCATTTCGCTCAAACCAGCGCTGGATCAAGAAAGGGCTAAGGTCGTCTAAGCTTCCTGTGGTGCTACGGGTAATTTCATAAAACAAACTCCCTTCCTCGAAAGTCAGACGCTCTCCATCCGAAAAAAGACTCTCGAATAATGCCATCATCATATCAATCCCCAGACTATAATCACCCCCGGCAAAAAGACTGTCCAGTGTCGACGCAGGCTGATGACCACTCACCACTGTCAGCTCTTGGTTGCTCGACTGATTGGCCAGATCCATCAAATCTGTGAGCGAGAAATCTGTGCCATTGATAGTGATGCTCGTCCCCGTATAGGACTGTACTAATGTATCGGACAAGGTGTTCGGCACGGTCAATTGAATGCTGCCATTATGGACCGCAGTCAGCACGTAATTTTCCTCGGTGTCATAGCCATCGTAAACTGTGAGATATTGACTCAAGTTGATTTCACCCTCCTCTGTAATCGCACTGGAGCTGCGACTTACCTCCGTCGATGGTGGTGCACTGGCGCCAGCGATCAAAGTGAGCCCATTCCCGATTAAACTAGAGTCTGCTGCCAGTTCAGACACCTCGGGGATCACGACATTGTTCATAGTCGGTATCACCGGTAATTGTGGAACACGCTCATCGTCCACGACTTGATAACGTATAATTGGAAAGGCGTCATCAATACTCTCACCAGCAGGTAGGCCTGTCACATCGGCGGCGACCACCAGGTATTCATCGTTTAAGTATGCAATCAACTCATCGACGCTATCAAAATCCAGGGACAAATCCTGAATGCTGAGCTGTAATTGACGCGGCAAGAGCGTGAACACCGAAGCGCTAAAGTCCTGCAAGGTATAACGAGTGGGATCAAGCTCGACTGAATCCAAGAGATAATAACCGACATCCGAGTTCGCATTCAACTGATCCAACAAGGGCACCGAAATCACATCGCTATAAGTATCATGTGCCGCGAGGCCATCCCCGCCGATCACAAAATCTGCGAAAAAGTTTTCATCACCATAGTAGCCGAAAGGATGACTATTCAGGCTCAGTGTGAGAGTGCGCGGGCTGATGATCATCGACTCGCTCCCACGGTTCACAGTCACAGTATAATTGCGATTATCCAGCACTCGACTCACCACATACTCCCCAGCAGGCGTATTGACAGACGGTGTAAAGAGTTCGAAGACATCACTCATCTGCGCGAATGAAGGTAGGCTTCCTTGTGTAATAATAACTTCATCTTGCTGATTTTCGTCACCGTATAGGCGATCATAGCCCATCAAATCGACCCATAAATAACGTGGTTCGATCTGCACATAAGGCGCCTGCCCTTCGGTGGGACCGAACAATGTGATTTGATAATTATCATCCACATCCGCGGTCACAGTGTAGCGCCCGACATTTGCTTCCGCTCCAGGCACATTAAAATGAACCACTTCTTCAAAGGTATCAAAAGAAGCGATACCAGAGTTGTCGCTGGCAAAGAGTTCCTGATAGGGCAACTGCCCAGCATCATCGCCGTAGGACCTGAGGACGTTTGAGATCCGGTAAAATAAGGACCGCTGAGTGATGGTATACGCCGACTCTCCGACATAACTAAAATTGTAATTTGGGTCGCTAGTGATATCGAAGGCGTATGTGCCTGCATCCGTTTGTATGCTTGGCGTCTCCACTCCCAATGAGATGACATCCTCCAGACGATCAAACGAAGCGAGGCCATACGCAGAACCATCAGCCACTGCAAAAATTGAATCCTCGGGATTCTCACTGCCATACACACGCGTGAATCCGGGCAATTGTATCGTCACCGGACGTGGATTCACCGTCAAGATGCCACCATAACGGAGATCAATGATATAGTTCTCAAAACTCTCATTCACGAATTGATAAGCCCCCACCTCGGTCGTTTCATCCAGATCGCTGCGCAGCAAAATTTCGATACGTCGCTCAAGAGAATCATCAAACCATGCAAAGCCATCCGAACCCTCGACGCTAGTGACAGAGAAAGAGCCATGATCTTCGCCATAGATGCTGCTTTTATTCATCGCGTCGACCTTGAGCACCCGTGGGGCGATTTGAATCTCACCTCCGTAGCTCGTGATATCGTAATTAGAATTGCTGACGCTCGCCATGTAACTGCCCACGTTGGCAGACTCATCTGGCAGGCTCAGAGGAAAAGCAGACTCGAGGGTATCAAAGGATGCCAAGCCTTGGCTATTACCAGTCGAGCTGCGCTCGACGATAGTCACATCTGGATTAAGATCACCATACAATCGGGTAAAAGATGGTAGTTCCAACGTGATCGGCCGTGGATCAATTCGGAACTGAAACTCATCGGAAAAATCAACATTGTAATTACTATTTAAAGAAAAGACATCACTCCAATAGAGAACCTGCGGACTCGCATCGATGGCAGGTAAATCCGCGTGAATCACATCGGCCACGGTGTGGAAACTTGCCAATCCCGAATTGAGCAATCCACTGGGAGTTAAGACCTCAATGGGATCGAGTGTGGGATTAGCATCACCATAAACACGTCGCACGGAATCTGGCAGTTGCAATGTAATCTGGCGTGGATTGATAGTCATACTGCCCTCAAACGAAAGTAGCTCATAGTTATCTGTAAGCATCGTAGGTGTCAGCGAATAAGTCCCGACATCGGCCGCCACCTCTGGTGCATTGACCTGTAACACGCTATCGAGCGAATCAAAACTAAGCAAATCGTTCGCGCCTCCGGCGATGCGATAGCTCGCATATCCAGACGGATTAGCATTACCAAACACGCGCTCGATCTCATTCAAATAGACAAATAACGGACGCGGCGTGATACTGAACTTACCGGTAATAGAGTTTACAGTGTAGTTGCTATTAATGCTAGCGATGGAAATGGGGTATTCCCCCACATCACTGCTAACAGAGACATGTGCAGTCGGCGTGCTCAGAACGCTCTCGGGCGTATCTCCGGCAACAAAGAGCTCATCGGTCTCTAAATAATGCCACAGGTTGATCGCATCGCCACCATACACGCGAGTCGCACCATCAAAAACCAGATCCAAAGCGAGCTGCTGAGTGGTAAAGCTGGTATTGGCAAAACTGCTCAACGTATAGTTCGAATCCAGCACCTTTCCCGTAAAATTATATTCTCCGATGGGCGTGAATGTCTGAGTCGGATCCTCAACTTCGAACACAGTCTCAACTGTGTCCCATGCAGTCAGGTTGGCTACAATCAAGTGATCACTCACATCAAGGCCTGCATCACCATAACTGCGCACACGTTCGCTGGCATCCAGATCGATCAAAGCAGTTAAAGGTCGTGGCGTCACAGTGAGCAAACCGGGGTTTAGACTTCTGACTTCATATTTCTCAGAGTCGATGCTCCCATTGACCAGATAGTTACCGACATCCGAAAACTGTGTGGCTGTAGTCGAGAGATCACTGAGCCGTATATCACTGAGATCGTCATCTAATTTAAAACCATACGCTTCCTCGATCTCAACAGCCGAGAGCGCTGAGGCATTACCATCACCATAAAGGCGACTGACCCAACTCAATGAAATATCCAACGGTGCCTTCGTAACAGTTAGAAATCCTGGCTCGTAGCTGATCTGATAATTTCGATTTGAATCGGAGCTCACATGGATGCCATACTGGAGTGCATTCGAGGCGGGCGTAGCCGAGGTTGACAAGCGCAGATTAGAAATGACCGACTCATCATCAAAACTCGCTAAGCCATCAAAACTCGCACTAAAGATGGGATTGGCATCGCCATACTCACGAGTCGCATCGTTCGCCGTAATAGTCAGCTCTCGTGGTGTAATATTGAGAAAACTTGGATTAAAACTCAGGCTATAGTTCTGAGCAGTGGCCGCCAATAAGCTCAATTCGTAGCTACCGACCTCAGAGTATTCATTGGCAAATACTTGGAACTGCTCTGAAGTCACAACATCTGCAGTATCTCCATTACGCAGACCATAAGCGGTCACACTAAAGTCGGGGTTCGCCTCACCATAGATTTTAGTAGCTAATGTAGGCGCCACCAGGAGCGGCGCTTTGGTAATCGTTAACTTCCCGCTCTGTAGCGTCACATCGTAATTCTCATTCGTTTGGGTGACGTCCAAATCGATCGAATACGTACCGACGGAGGAAGTCACCGCAGCCGTTGACGATAACTGAATATCGCTAAAGACATCCGAACTGCTATGCCCCAAGCGATACTCCGAATCGAAGAAGCTAAAGCTCGGATTTTCCAAACCATACTCACGGCTAAAACTATTCGCCGTCAAAGTCAGGGGCGCTTTGGTAATTTCTAAAGAGCCATCCACATAGCTGATACTATAATTGGGGTCGACGTAAGCGGACGGGGTCAGAGTATAGTGACCGATACCAGCTAACACAGAAATCTCATTATACTCGACCAGACTGCGATTAAATTCGCCACTGAGGAAGCCCGAGCCTGTGGCATTGTAAGTCGGATTATTTAGACCATATTCACGACTGAGCGTGGGCGCAGTAATTGTGGCAGCGCGCGGAGTTACCGTAGCAGTGCCCGCCACATAACTAATACTGTAATTGGAGTTACTACCACCGGAAGGGGTGATCGCATAAGCGCCCACATCTGCGGTGGTCAAACTGGCAGTGCTGCTATAGCTGATACTTCCAAGATCGGATTCATCATCAAAAGATGCCAAACCGCTGACCGAACTAGCAAATGCGGGTAAGGCATCCCCGTAGGTTTTCTCCAAATCTAATGCAGTGATCGTTAAAAGGCGTGGGTTCACTGTCAATGTGCCATTGGCATAGCTAATATTGTAAGCCTCTGCCGTGGCGCCGAAGGGAGTGATGGTATAGTTACCAACGGGGGAAGTTAAGTCCGCGCTTGTGCTAAACTGTAATCCATTCACTACGCTGGCATCGTCGCCGTCGATGAGGCCATCAAAGCTAGCAGTGAAGTCGGGATTGTGATCACCGTAATCACGAAACATATCATCTGCTGTGATCAAGAGCTCAACTAAAGCTGCGGCTTCTACCGATAAAATGCCGTCTACCAAATTCAGGCCATAATCATAATCCGACAAAACTACAGTGCCCGTCGCGAGATCGATGGAGTATTCGCCAATCGCACTGCTAATATCTGCACTCGTGCTCAAAGCTGGTGCCCCGCTGAAGACATCAACAGCCGTATCACCAGCGACCAATCCGGACACATTGAAACTAAGAATGGGGTTCGCCTCTCCGACTGTTTTGGAGAGGTTATTCGCAGTCAAGGTTAAGGTCGGAGCGAGACTGTATAGGAAACGATTGCCGGTCTGGGTAATTGAGTCCGGCGCGTTGGCAGTGAAAGTCTTATTATAAACGGGTGCCCCCAGCAGGCCACCTTTTACCGTGTCGCTGGGATTATCTGAATAAACCAGAAAGCGGCCCATGCCATCTGGCATAAGAGCATTCGCATCACTCTGATTAATAAAGGCACCTGCTTGCGCCGCGAGAAAGAGGTCCCCCCCAATCATCCCGTCTCCATCCAGTTCCGGATAGCCTGAATTGACCGCGAGCTGAGTGCCGGCGCTTAAGGTTAAATCTCCCACGGTGGAAATCCTCACATCCCCGCCCGTCACATTAAAAAACCCATCCAGCACGAGACCGCCCGCACTGTCGACAATCACCACATCATCATAAATCATTCCGTCCGACTCACTGGTAGTGATCGTTCCAATTTGATTGGCTGCATGATCGATTGAGATCCCCCCGCGAATACCGCCTTCAGCTCCGTATCGACCTGGTAGACGATTGGGATACTGAAAATCCAAGGTATTCACCGTGAGCGCCCCATTGATGTCAATCGCCCCCATTGGCCCAAAATTCGAATTCCCGACATAGGAATCCACGGTGCTATTGCGGATGGTGATCGTATCCGCAACAATCGACGCCGCGCCATCGACAATCAAATCACCCGTCAGTGTAGGCCCGCCGAGCACCTCGCCATCATAGGCAAAACCTAAGCCGAAAACTACATGACCACTGCCAGCATTTAAATCGGCATTGATCCAAATATCATTGGCCGATTCAAATGTCAGATGATTCCCCGAGGTCCAGCTCACGGCATCATTGACCACGATTGACGAACTCGCTCCATCATCAGCCAAACTGGCCAGCAAGGTCACATCACTGAGAGCCAGTTGCGACTCCAACGTCGAAACCTGTAAGATCGACCCCGAATCCAACTCATCTCCAAATACATAGGGGTCGCCTCCCAATGAAGATGCACTATCGCCGCCCGCCAGCTGAATAGTCAACGAAGCCGGGTCGAGTAACAAACTGCCCGATGCCCCATTTGCAGCGGATAAATCCACCAAACCAGCAAAGTCTAAATACTGCTTACCAGACACTTCCACAAAGGCACCCGCACCAGCTTGCGCCCCTCCTTGGCCATAAATATTCCCCCAGAAGCGAGTCGCTTCGTCTGCCCACACGATCACACGCCCCGCATCTGCATGCTCACTGCTGGCACTCACATCGATCACGGCCTCCTCAGTCACTACGGTCCGCGCCGCATTGACGATGGCTGTATTCTGCCCACGATAATCCCCCCCAATCAGGACTTCGCCACCACTACCGTCGACGTTATTGGCAAGAATTTGCCCGCTATGTGCGATCACGCCATCCTCAGCGGTAAGCAACACGCGCCCATTGCGCACTTCGGCCCCAGTCGCCTGAATGTAGCCTGTCTGATTGATCGCTAACTCATACAGATTTCCACCCGCAGCCACGAGCTCTGCCTCCGCAGCTTGGATCACACCGCTGTTATCCACGCCAAGCTCGGAACTGCGTCCTGCAAGCGAAGTTTTCACCATTATACGCGGATCGCCCTCAGCCATCAGTAAGACCTCTTGCCCTGCAGCCAGTCCGACCATCCCTTCCGGTGCATGCAGCTCACCCGCATTAGACACTTGGTGGGCAATCAGTATGACATCTCCATTGGCTGCGGTGATCTGCCCCAAATTCACCACACTGGCAGCGGATTCGCCCACAAAAGACAAATCGCCTCCATTCAGAAAATCGCTATCCGAAAGATCCAATGCCGAGGCAATAAAATCAGCAGTATTGATCGATGCGTCTGGCCCGACCACGATACCATTGGGATTGATCAAATACACACGTCCATTGGCACTTAACTGCCCCATCAAACTGGAAGGATCGGCCCCCATCACTCGATTTAACAGAACCGAATTTTCGTCCAACTGCTGAATATTCACCACACTATTCGCATCGATCGAAAAGCTCTGCCAATTGGCGATCGCCTGTGGCGTGAGCTGATGAATATTTAAAAGCGCCCCATCCCCGGACAAGCGAATGTCACCATGACTCACTTCCAGGCCACTCGGCAGCGCCGCCTGCAGGGAGCTGGGCGGTACAGCCAAAACGGCAGTGAAAAACGCAAGGAGTAGTAATTGACTAAAGGGAAGGGACGATTGGAGATCTCTCATAGCTGGTAGGTAGATACCAGCACACTAGCTTCGACTAGTTACGCTGGGCAAATCGTACGTTTGAGTAAAATTACTCAAAAAGCGCACTGTTGCTTTTTGAGTCATTCCCGCACACTACTATTGGAAGCAGCGTGAAGCTGACCATGCCGCTCGTCCGTGTTTACTGTGAAAAAAAGCCACCGCTATACACTATTCCTCCTATTTTTTATACTGACCTTAATCGTCGGCTTACGGGCTTTTCGATATCCGGAAGAAAGAACCGTAGCACTGCCGGTAACGGAAGGGGCACAAATCTCTATCCTAAAAGATCAAACATTAGGCAATATTGAGGAAATTTTAGAAATCGCTCAACAGCCAGATCGCTTCACCGCCTACAATCCGAACACCTCGCGGACCTCCTCCGATATTTTCGTGAGTTGCTGGATACAATTACCACTGAGCAACTATGAAGACCGCCCACTCGAACGTGTTCTGGAAATCGATTACCGTTGGGTAGACATCGCGCAACTTTACGAGATCCACCCGGACGGCAGCTATACGATGTATCAGAACGGCGAGAACATTCCTTCCGCTCAAAAAGGACTCCCCTTCGCGACGCATGCCTTTCAGATCGAATTCGCCGCGCATGAAAGTAAAACATACTTCCTCTACCTGAGGGACTACCATTGGCTACTCCCGGCCATCACCATGTGGGAGAGCCCCGCAGTTTATGTAGAACGTGCGCACACAGAACAAAACGTGGTCTTCCTCTACATGGGCCTCCTGACCGGACTTATTTTAATGAACGGGTGCATCTACTTAGCCCTGCGGGATCAAGACACACTCTACTATATTCTATTCTTATTAGCCGCCTGTGCACTGCACATTGTGCACTTCAATCTACATACCACACTGCTGAGTCGAATCGAAATGGGCCAGCTAGCCTGGCTGCCAGCGGGGGTCAATTTCTTTCTCTACAGCGGCCTATTGGTCCTCACCGCCGGGCTCTTCCTACGTTTCGCACTGGAATTTCTACAGACTAGGCACTACTGCCCGCGCGCCTATCGCCCGGTGCTTTATCTCGCCAATGCACTGGTTCTGGCCTCGCCGATCTTCATGTTCGGTCCAGCCACACTATTTGGGCGCTCCATCATTAGCATCATCGTCAGCATCTGGGCTTGCAGTCATTTAATCGCCCTCTCACTTGCCCTATACGGTGTATTCAAAAAGGTGCCACAAACTTACTTTTTCATACCAGCCATATTCTTATTACTCATCGTATCCTGGCAGTATACCAGTATTTTAATGACCGGTGGCATCCCCACATCCGAGCTGCTGCTTCAGTGGCTCTACGCATCTGGCATCGAAATGGGCGTCTTGGCCGTGGGATTGAGTGAGCGCATACGCATGGTCAATGACCAAAGAGAGGCCGCACAAGCCAATGCCTTATCTGAAGCAGAGAAACGGGCAGAGCTACAGGAACAGTATAACAACCAACTGGAACACGACGTCGCCGCCCGCACCAGCGAGTTAGCGGCCTCCGACCAGCAAAAGAGCGAGCTCTTGCGCATTATCGCTCACGACATTAAAGCCCCCATCGACGGCGTCAGTAGCCTAGCACGTATGCTCGCAGATTCACCGCAAAGTCTCGAGCCAGCACTCATCAAAGAATATACAAAAGATATCGAAGGAAGCGCAGCCCACCTATCTGAGCTCACGAAAAGCCTGCTGCTATGGGGACAATTACAAACCGGCAAACACTCAGTCGGGCTCCAACCCTACCTGCTGAGCGACTTACAGGACGCCATCACTCCCGCACTCACCATGCTGGCCAAAACCAAGGCAATTCATTTGGACTGGGAGATTCCCCCGCAGACCTTTGCGCGTTTTGACTTCGAAAGTATCGCATCTGTGCTACGCAATCTAACCATCAACGCCCTAAAATACAGCCACCCCGAGAGTCGTGTCCGGATCAGTGCCGAGGTGGATTCCGAGCGCATAAAACTATCAGTCAAAGACTGGGGAGTCGGCATCACGCCCGAACGCTTGCAACGTCTGCGTAAACAACGGGCACTCGAAAGCACCAAAGGTGTCAACGGTGAGCCCGGAACCGGCATTGGCCTACAAATCTGCTACGACATTCTCAAAGCGCACAAGTCCAACTTACACATCACCAGCCAAGTCCAACAGGGCACGCATTGCTACTTTTACCTCAGAACTTGGAATCAGGCATCCCAATGAACAAATCTCTGATCATAGCTTTCATATATATTCTATTGGCCTCCATTCTATGGAGACACTGTGAAGATGCCACCTTGCCCAAGCTAATGGAACTATGCCTACGCTACGGCACACCCACCATGCTCGTCATACAATGCATCTTTTTAGCACGTGGACAGCTGTATTGGGAGCACCTAAAAACTCCCTTCCAAAAGAAACAAATAAAGTATTGGCTGAGTATTTTCAACAAATGGGTCTGCTTAGCACTGACCGCATACGCTCTACAAATAGTGGCCATCAAACTGGAAAACACTGAAACTGAATACTACCAATGGATACAGACGAATTGGATATTCGCCGCAGTCTTTGCAATAATACTGCTGCCCCTGCGCCCACGTATCGACCGCCTTTCCAATCTATTTATACTCGCGATTTCCGCACTACTCAGCTACCAGCTCCTGCTAACCCAACGGGAACCTAGCCTGGAAGAATCGGTGCTCCTGAAAGCTCCATTTGCAGAGGAATTCTGCGTGATGAATGGTGGCTACTCACTACTCAACAACATGCTGCAATCCAGCAGCCGATCCCCGCGCGCGTTCGGTGTGCATATGCGCCCGGCGACCAGGACTTTTCTCAATGATTCCGAGCGCAATCGTCCCTACCCGGAAGCCTTTGGCGCCACCATCCTCGCTCCGGCAACAGGCACCGTCATCACAGCCAATGAGAGCATTCCCGACCTCCCAATGGGACAGATTCATCCAGACACAGGCCCCGGCAACTACCTGCTACTGCAAATCGACCAACAACATTATTTGATCTTCGCCAATCTACAGCAAAATAGCATCCGCCCAGAATCTGGAGAGCGGATACAAGCAGGTGAGCCTCTGGCGGCGATTGGAAAGTCGGGCATGTTCAGCGAACCGGTGCTACTGCTCGTCGCCACAACATCACCCGACATTTTCAGCCCCCAAGTTAGCAGCCTGCCCATCCTACTGGAAGGTGTGGAAAAAGTCGCAGCACCAGAAGCAAACGCCCCCTTCTTTCCGACTCGCAACGAACACTACCGCCCGATCCAATATACCCAACACTAAGCGCTTCATCATGGCCTATCGCACCCTACTCATCGAAGACCACCGGCTGTTTCTCAACCTGCTCGCCAACCACATCGAGCAAAGCGAAGACTTCGCGCTCGTGGGTCAAGCCACCGACGGAGAGATGGGGCTGGCCTGCTACCTCGAACTACAACCGGACCTGGTGCTGCTGGACATCGTCATACCGAAACTCAACGGGCTGGAGCTCGCCAAGCAAATCCTTAAACAGGATTCACAAGCCCGCCTACTGGCCATCACGTCCCAAATGGATGAGCAAACCACGACTCAAATACACGACATCGGCTTTCAAGGCTACGTAGAAAAAGAACAGCCGATCGAAACACTGCAAGAAGCAATGCTCACCGTAGCTGAAGGTGGACTCTACTACACCAAACTAGTGCGTGAAAATCGCTATAAGATCGCATCCGATCCCAACGCGCTGCATAAGATCCTCAGCCCCCGCGAACAGGAAATACTCTATTGGGTCGGCGAAGGACTTACCAGCCAAAGCATATCAGACACACTCAAGCTCAGCCCACGAACCGTCGAAAATCATCGCTACCGGATCATGAAAAAGCTCAATATCGAAAGCACTTCGGAACTCATCAAGCTGGTGCTCAAACACCGAATTCAATTACCCTGAAGGACGCTTTCTGCCACGCCTAGTTTCTAGCGGACAACACCGTTTTCTCATAATCTTTCACCTTAGACAGCAAGCCCAGCTCATCTGGCACATCATTACGCTGGCAAAACTCAGCCCACACAGCGGACCATGGGAAGGCCTTGGCTTGTTCCAACAGGGCCAAACGCGTGGTGTAATCGCCGGAAAGTTCGGCTTCGCGTAATGCAGCGCGCGGCTCGAGTAAGGCGAGTAATAGAGACTTTTGCGCCGCGCGTGTACCGATCGCCCAGGCTGCGATGCGATTGATCGAGGCATCGAAGAAATCAAGGCCGATATGGGTGCGTGGCAGCGCATCGCAGCGAACGAGCTCCTGCATAATCTGCTGCGTGGCATCATCAAAGAGCACCACATGATCACTGTCCCAACGCACACCGCGCGAGACATGTAACAAAAGCTCAGGCACATACATTAATACGGATGAGATCTTATCCGCGATACTTTCGGTGGGATGAAAGTGGCCAGCATCCAAGCAGAGCGCAGTTTGCTGCTTTTGCGCATAGCCCATATAAAATTCGTTTTAGCTTCGCCTTCAAACGCGAAACAGGCTACCCACCGCGAGAGTTCGAAAATCAAATCAGACTCAACCGTTCGCGCGACCTGCTGCTACACAATCACTTGAGCGTATCCGAAACAGCAGACACATTAGGGTATAGTTCGGTTTACTACTTTTCCAGAGCCTTTAAACGAGCCTTCGGAAGCTCGCCACAACAGTGGTTAAAAGAACAAAGCGAACTAGGGATGAAGCAAAATCTTACCTAAACGTGGCTGACTATCATGCTGAATCGCAGCTTTGTATTCACTGAAAGGATAGCTTTGTTCAATCGGTAGTTTTAAGCGGCCGTCAGCCATCATCGCATAGACCTCGGCCATGATTGCGCGCACGGCATCCACACCGTGGCGCTTGCCAAATTGATCCCACCAAAAGCCAGTCAGACGCACGTCGTTGAAAATAAGGAAACGTGTAGGGAAGCGCACCTTGTCGCCGACCATGCCCCCGAAAGTCACTTGTGTGCCACCTTCACCGAGCGCCTTAATCTGATCGATGGCGCTCTCGCCTCCGATGGAATTGAGCGCGAGTCGCACAGGTGCCCCTCCCGTCAAATCGGCCACGCTCTTGGGCCAGCCCGAGCCTTCAAGCACGACATGGTCCGCGCCCATAGCTTTGAGCGGCTCGACCAGCTCTTCGCGGCGCACTTGACTGATGGTTTTGAGGCCGAAGGCTTTAGCCATTTGAATGACTGATAGCCCCACTGCGGAATTACCGGCGTTTTGCACCACCCAATCCCCCGCTTGGAGATCCACGATCTTTTTAAGCAAGCAATAAGCAGTCGGTGGATTGATAAATGAAATCGCGGCCTGGTCCACAGGCACCTCGGCAGGCACGACTAGCAAATCTTCCGCCGCGACACAGGCAGATGCTTGCCATGCGCCATCCTCGCCTGGGAAGCGCACACGGGTGCCGATTTCGACGCCCGACACACCCGCGCCCAGCGCCTCGACGACGCCGACGCCCTCGCGCCCCGCCACTGCAGGTAATTCGCGTAGGCTGCCATAGCTGCCACCGATCATCCCATAATCCGACGGATTGATGGTCGCACGTTCCAAGCGCACGCGCACCTCGCCCGCTTGCGGCTGAGGCTGCTCGATAGATTCCAACTTTAAGACTTCGAGAGGCTTCCCGAAACTGTGATGTCGTATCGCGTTTTGTTGCATGAAAGATATCTAAGCTAAAAATTAATTTATGCCAACACGGGGGACAGAATATAGTCGATCACGTCGTTGGCGGAGTAAGTGTTTTTATCAGAACCGAGGATCGGATCGAGAAAGCTCATATCCTCGCCCCAAGTAACTAAGGGCTGCACCGGAGTGCCGCGCCGCACGGTGCCCATACCAATCGTGGCAAGTAAACCATTGCAGAGGCATTGCTTGCCTTCGGCTTCTGCGGCGGTGCCACCTTTATTTAAGAAGGGCTTGCGCGGACTCGCTGGGCAGCGATAGCTCAAGCTGCCATCGTCCTTGGCATACACGTGGCGCAAATAACCAAGATCGCAGGCACGGCAGGCGTCGCGGCTGCGATTGGCTTCCACCTCGACACGCTTGAAGGGATAGCCTGTAGGCGAAGCTTTAAAATCGGTAATCACCTCGAGCCTGCCGTCACGGTGCTGCTGAATGATCTCGGCTTTAATCTTCTCGGTCACTCCGGACTCTTGGCAACACGCAAAAGCGGTGCCAACTTGCACGCCGCAGGCACCGGCGGCTTTAGCTTCGGCCAAAGCTGTAGGTGTGGCACAGCCTCCAGCCAACCAAAATGGCATGCCCAGCGCCGCGACTTTTTCGATCAAGCAGACATCGCGCTCGGTATACTCACCGCCACGCCGTGGGGGCGCATTGTGCCCGCCAGCTCGGAAATTCTCGATGACAAAGCCGTCGACCTTGCCGCTGGCCTTTTTCACGAGCGTCTTGGCCAACACGTCCGAGGAGATCACTGCGAAGAACAAAGGTCGCTTCAGAGGCTGCTGCACGGCAGACACGTGGGTGCCGGGGTGAAATGAGCTGGTGTATTCCTGCGAACGATCGGCGTCCATCACGTGCAACTTCATTTCCACCGGTTGCAATTGCGCCATCTTATCCAACGCTCCGGGAATGCCGAGCGGTATCCCCCCCCCCATGCAGACCACATCCACATCGGCCAACATGGCGCCAAATAAGGAAGGTAGGGTCGGCAATTGTATCTTCTCCAACAGATTAATCCCCACCATGCCAGAGTGCCCTTCTTTGGCCAAATACACCTCTACAAAGTTGGCCACGATCAGTAGCTCCTCATCCTCGCGCAGCATGTCTACCGTCGGCATCGGCTTGAGCTTATAGGCCTCGTCCGCTTGCTTGCCGCCTTCGATGTACCACTTATCCATCACAGATTGCACCATCTCCGGATAAGGAAATGCTTTTAAAGCACGACGCATGTGCCCGCCCGGATCCCCCAGCTGGAGACGACGCAGCAAAATGGTATCCAGCGCGGTGCCCGAAACCACCCCCAGCTGTCCGCGTTTCGCGACCGCATTGGCTAGGCGCCAATTGGAGACGCCGGCCCCCATGCCGCCTTGGATGATTTCAGGATAGGCCGTAGCCGGTGAGGAATCTAAAGTGTTCAACATAAGATCCCTTAATAGTATTTGAAATTAAAACAAGTCGAAACTAATGAAGGAATGTTGGCCTATTATAATTCCAGCTATTAAAATACATTACCAAAACGTATTCCAGGACAAGCTAATCACGCCCGCTTACCAGACGCCTAGCGTCTGCAGTTGCTGCTCGGCTTGCGATGCCCAACCACGGTTAGCGGCGGGACTCGCGGGGCTGGGATGCAAAATTCGGCCGATTTTAAGATCATAACCGAGCAAGGCTTCCTTAGCACGCGCCTCGGCAAAGGCCCCCACCCCAATCACCCACTCGGCCTGCATCAGATCGACTAGCTCACGCAGGTGCTGATCGCACACGGCATAGAGGCGCGCGACTTCCGCGACCGGCAATTTATCCGGAGTGCGGTTTTTACCGCCCGCCTCCATAAAGACTAAGGGACAATAGTTCGCCACAAAGTGATCGGCAAAAAAGTCAGCTGCGACGGGATATTTTTCAGCAAACAGGCCCCACAAGCGACGCCCACTGACCTCGCTACGCTGGCAGGCAAAGCCCTCAATCGGCCGTTTCGGATGCACATTTTCGGGGCGGAGAATCGTTTCTTCAACACCCACCCAGTCACGCACCATGGCCACCTCACCAAAGGGCACACCGGTTTGCGCCATTCCAAAGGGCCCTGGGTTCATGCCCATGAAAATCACCTTTTTCTGCGAAGCCGCATGCTGCTCGAGGTAACTGCGATGCCCCGTCCAAGCATAGCGGAGTGGGTTATAAATATGCGTCGTGGGCGCAGCAAAATCCAAGGCGTCCACCCCGTCGGCCAAGCGTTCAGCTGCCGCGATACATTGTTCAGAAATATTAGCGGACATCCTCTTGCCTCTCTACCCGCTCGCTGTGCCCCAGATGACGCTGTGGGGCGATATGGTCGCGCACGCGCTGTTTCAGCTCTTTCATTTCGGGAAAACGGCCTTCGGCCTTACGATCCCAAAGGGCCTGCCCCTCCACACTTACGTGAAAGGTGCCGCTGACATCGGAGGGACGCAATGTGACAGCGCCCAGTTCGGATTCAAAAGTAGTTAAAAGCTCCTGCGCCGTCCAAGCAGCACGCAGCAACCAGCGACAGCCGGGGCAATATTCGATTTCGATAGCAGGTTTCATAAATTAAGAGCTCAATCAACAGAAGGCAGGCGTAATTCACAGCTGCGCAGTGTCAATTCGTCCATCGATAAAATCGACGCCAAATCCGCCACACGTTGCCCCCGGATGCGCAGCTCAGGCGCGAGAGCATGCAGCGGATGCAGCACGAAATCGCGCTCTTCAATGCGCGGATGTGGCAACTGCAGCCGCTCATGATCGATCGACGCCTCGCCATAGGCGATCACATCCAGATCGATGGTGCGCGGGGCCCACTGCCCGCTGCGCACACGTCCGAGCTCCGATTCCACCGTCAGGCAACGATCGAGCAAGTCTAAGGGCCCAAGCGAGGTATCGACAGCAGCAATCGCATTGAGAAAGTCATCCACTTCCCCCATGCCAACGGCGCGGTTCTCGTAGACGGGGCTCACCTGCACCACCTTCAGTGCTGGCTGCTGTGTCAAGCGCTCCAGTGCGGCCTGCATCTGCGCGAGTCGATCGCCGAGGTTACTGCCCAGCGCGAGGTATGCCCGCACTAGCGGCATCGTGTCACCTCCGCAGCAAAATAATCGCAGATACAATCGACTGGCACCGAAGGCTTTTTCACGGTCACGGTGACCGATTGAACCTTGGTAAAGCGCTCTAAAATAGTTGCTGCAATTCGATCCGCCGCCGCCTCAATCATATTAAAGCGTTGCCCGGTAAAAATCGTCTTCACCGTATCGAAGAGTTCCACGTAATTGACCGTCGACTCCGGCGTATCTTGCGCAAGGTCCAGCGAGGGATCAAGCTCCGCCACCACGTCCACGCGGAAGCGCTGCCCGAGCACGGCCTCTTCAGCAAGAAGTCCATGCCGGGCGAAAAATACCAATTCTTTAAGCTCAATTTTCGCAGTCTGCATACGAGCAATAAAAGCGTGGCCGTCACGAATGGAAAGAACACAATTCCGCCGAGACAATTCAGAGCTTAAAATAGCTCCCACATTTGCATAAAAGATTGATTCAAATCAGTCTACAGTTCGTATTCGAATTTTTCACTCTCTTTAAAAAAAACATAGCACATGCGCCCCGAAATCCACTGGCTACTTCACTTTTGCTCTGACAACGAACTGTTAACGACGGGTCAAATCGCCGGCATGGCGGTCAATCTCGAGCCCGAGACCGACATTCACTCCGTCGCGAAATTATTAGCCAGTACTGGCTGGGTCAGCGACACAGAATTCCTGCAAGGTGCCGTCGATGCCGCACTGCAAAATGCGCAACAAGGATTCGAGCTACCCGAACTGCCCGGTATCACCACAGCAACCGAAAGCAGCGTCGAGGGCTTCCCAGAATTCTCCTCACTAAATGAGCTGTCGGACTCCGAACTACTCGACGCCCTGAAAAAGCTCTTCGCCCAATGTCAGAAAATCGGCGCCAGTGACTTACACCTAACAGGCGGCGCCCGGCCGCGCATCCGTCACCACCGCCGGATTGTATACCTAAGCAACACCCCCCTATCCGATGAATTGGCGCGCCGCATGAATCTCATCCTGCTCAGCGATGCACAGCGCAAACAGTTCGAGACCGACTGGGATCTCGACTACGCGCTCACCATCGACAACGAGGACGCGCAGACTGGCATGCGTTTCCGCGCCAATCTAATGGAGCACAAAAACGGTATCTCTGGCGTATATCGCGTGGTGGCCGACCACATCATGAGCCTCGAAGAGCTCGGCTTTCCCAATGCGCCCGACATCCAACAACTACTCACCTACCACAACGGCATCATTTTAGTCACAGGCCCCACCGGTAGTGGTAAAACCACGACACTCGCCAGCCTGATCAATGAACTGAATCAGACCCGCAAAGAACACATCATCACGGTCGAAGATCCGATCGAAGTGATGCAAGAGTCTGCCAACAGTATTGTCACCCAGCGCCAGATCGGCGATCATACCCTATCCTTTAACTCTGCACTCAAGTCCGCACTACGCGAGGACCCCGACATTATCGTGATCGGCGAAATGCGCGACCTAGAAACGATCGAAATGGCCATCACCGCCGCGGAGACCGGGCACTTGGTGATCGCCACCATGCACACCCACGATGCCGCATCGACCTTGAACCGTCTACTCGATGTGTTCCCACCACGGCAGCAAAGCCAGATCCGCGCGATGACGGCCGGCTCCCTGCGCGGCATTCTATGCCAGCGCCTACTGCCCAGCGTCGATGACGAGACGGTGCTCGCCTGCGAACTACTAGTCAACACCAATGCCGTAGCCAATATCATACGCGACGGTAAAGAAACCGGGCTCCAAAATGCCATGCAATCCGGCAAGAAGCACGGTATGCGCACCATGAACGACTCCGTGCAAGAACTCCTCAGACAAGGCAAAATCAGCCCCGAAACTGCGGCCGAGCACAGCTTCAACGCCGAAGACGCCCACTAAGCACCGCACACTTCCCCACCATATGAACACTTTAAACACACTGCTCACAGAAATGCTCGAACGAGGCGGCTCCGACCTCCACCTCTCCGTGGGTGCTCCGCCCAAAACACGCATCGATGGCGTCATTCACCTGCTTAACGAGCTGCCCATTCAAGCCAGCGAGATGGAATCGATGCTACAGGCCGTCACGCCCAAGCACCGCTGGGAGTCTTTCCTCAAGACCCACGATGCCGACCTCGCACACGAAATCCCCGGCAAAGCACGCTTCCGGATGAACCTCTTTCGCAATAGTAAGGGCATGGCCACCGTGCTGCGTCAGATTCCCTCACGGATCGCAGGCATCGACGAGCTCGGCCTGCCGCCTGCACTTAAAAATATCGCTGAATACAAAGAAGGTCTGGTGCTGGTCACCGGCCCCACCGGTAGTGGAAAATCCACGACACTCGCGGCCATTATCGACCAGATCAATGAGAGCAGCGAACGCCAAATCATCACCTTAGAGGACCCGGTCGAATTCTCTCACGTAGATAAGAAAAGCACCATCTTGCACCGCGAAGTCGGCGAGCACTCTCGCTCATTTGCCGCCGGTCTGCGCGGGGCCATGCGCGCCGACCCCGACGTCATTTTAATCGGCGAAATGCGCAGCATGGAAACCATCCGCCTCGCTTTAAATTGCGCAGCGATGGGCATGCTGGTCTTCGCCACCTTGCACACCAATAGTGCCACCAAAACAATCGATCGTATCGTCGACACCTTTCCAGCCGACGAGCAGAACCAGGCCCGCATCATGCTGGCAGAAACCCTACGCGGCATCGTCTCGCAGCTCCTCTGCAAACGCAAAGACGGCGGCCGCATCGCGGTACATGAGATTCTACTCAAGCACGGTTCGCTGCCCAACTGCATACGCAATAACGCGCTCGCCAGCATACGTAATATCATCGACCAGAACCGTAGCTCAGGTATGATCTCGCTGGATGTCTCGCTCCAAAAGCTACTGGACCAAGACATCATCACGCAGGAAGAAGCCTACATGAAAGCGATCGACAAGGCGCAATTTAAGCCCAGCTAACCGAGATGATACCCTTCAGGAGAAAAAGAACTTTCTGCAAAGCAAGATCGATGAACTTGGCGAGACCGTCGAAGCAAGCGAACCCTTACCGGAAAACCTCTCGGCCGACGAACTAGTCGCGAGAATCGAAGCGATTGTTAAGAAGCTAAAGTAACTTTTTAAAATCTTAAGCTCGCGCGATTCAGCGGGGCCGACGAAGATTGAAATTCACCTTTTGCAGCTGCCTCTGGGGAACGTCCAACCTCCAACTTTGAACGTCCAATGGTGAATAATTGCTGATTAGCTGGTGCTTGGACTCAACTTCGAGATTGCCGTAAACGCTGATAAGCGCAGCCTAAACTCAACCAAAACAAACGACCTAATAGTAAATTCGCCACAAAGCAGGCTTACAAGGCTACGGCATCAAGCTCTGGCCAGACTCCTTGGCAATTGTCCAAACAAAAGCCCCCGAGGCAAAATACCTAGAGGGCTTATGAAAAAATCAGGTCCCAGAAACCGAGGATCCCACCCGTTGAGGGCTGCCACTCATTACAAGCGGCCTCTACGTCTTCTGCGCTTACCTGAGACTACATTCGTTCAAAGTGTCGCGTTGGTCAACTCCTTTGAGCACTTCACCTGTTCGATCGTGCCACTCATTGGTTTATTGCCTCAGACCTGAATTCGTGAGATAAATTCTATTAAAAGAGTGGAACCTGT
>CEUD01086893.1_pt1 | contig 20761 bp, 15 predicted proteins | sample 356481 | NCBI WGS metagenome assembly CEUD01 (sample SAMEA2623314, study PRJEB7988) | marine metagenome | isolation source: saline water (ENVO:00002010), including | reverse complement strand
CCGATCGCGCCGTAGGTCATGTCCATGTAGTTGTTCCAGACACGGACGTTCATGTCGGCCCCTTCGATCTCGAGGGCGTCGTCCCAGCAGTGGGAAATGAAGTTGTCGTGGATGTCGCTGTCGCGCACGGGAAAGCCGGCATAGCTGAAGTTGTGCACCTCGCCCATGCCGTCGTTAAACATATGCTCCATGTCGGATTCGATTCGGTTGTAGCGGATGACGTGTCCGCCCTTACCGCCGTAGAAGACGATGCCTTGCGGGCCTTCCGGATGGCGGCTTCGGGTGCCGGGGCGTGTCTGATTCCAGGAGTTGCTGTCGCTGCGCGGGTGGTGGAGTCGGCAGTTTTGAATGACGATCCGTTCCAGCACCGGCGTGCGGGCGTAGATCGCTGCATTCAGATTGCGGGCTTGGCCGTCCTGCATCGTGTCGCCCCAGCCGCTGATGTCGCATTGGTCGATGATCACGTCGTGCACGTCGTCGAGATAGATGCCGTGGGTGCGGGCATTTTTCAGTGTGAGCCCGCGCACGATCACATAGGAGGCTTTGATTTCGAGGTTGTGTTCGATGACGCTCCGACCATCCCAAACCGCTTCGGTGCCCTGGGCCGGTTCGTAGAGCACATAGCCGTCTTCCTCGTTGCCGCCCTCGAAGATTTCAAACTTCTTCGAGTAGCTGGAGGGGAGGGTGACTTTGCGGGCGATTTTAAAATCGTCTGAGCGTGTAGTGAAAGACAGGATACGTGTGGGGCCGTCTTCAAGAGAGAGCTTGGCTTCGTAGTCCGTTCCCGAGTCCAGATAGACAATGCTGCCGCGATACTCCGCCGTGTGCTGAGCCGCCTCGCCGTCGTGTTCGTTATCATCGAACCACAGAGGCATGGCCTCGGACCAGGAATCCTCACCGACTTTGCGGTAGTGGACGGATACCTTGCGTGCGGCGCTGCCGCCCGTGGGCTTCCAGTAGAGCCCCACCGAGTTGAAGGTAGCGATGGCCTGCGGGCTCACTTCCTCGCCTTCGTAAACCAGGGGACCAAGCTCGGTGATGGCGAGATTGTCAAAAGCCACAGTTTGCCCGAGCTGATCCGTCTCCTGTGTCCAGCTGAGCACCGCCTCCGCACTGTCGCAGTCTGCCGTCTCGAAGTTGAAGCCGACCGTGGTCCAGTCGCTGCTCAAGACCGGCTTCGAACGCACGCGGGTATAGGGCTCCCCCTTACGATAGAGGATGAGCTCGATCGCGCCCATGCCTGCGGGGCCTTGGATCTGACCGGAGATGCGGTATCGCGAGCGCGGTTCAATGTCGAAGGCTTGGCGTATCTCGCCGTCCTTGCCCGGGATGGCGGTGGTCACTTCGACCTTTAAGGCCTGCCCCTGCCCTTCGGGGCCTGCGGTCGACAGAATCTTTTGCGTGTCCGGAAGCGCCCAGCCAGCGGGATGGTCATTCTCCCATGACTCCAACTGCCCGTTGTTCAATCGCTTGTCGGCGAGCGCGCTGCCGGTTAGCAGGCAAAGTAGTGAGCCTATGGCGGCGGATCGGAGCAGAGGGGGGATTCTAAAACAATACATAAAATTAAGCTGTCAAAGTTTGAGACGCGCATTGGCGGAGAAAACCTTGTGCCTAGTGAAGCTATTTAACGTGTCCAGAGCTGTCCACCCTCGAACGCTCGATCTCTTAGGAGGCACATTCCTACTGTCTTGATTGGCGATTCAGCCTGACCGGATGTCGCTTATCTATCAGTCACCAGTCTCTGCGGAGATCAGCTGATTCCGTAACTCTCTTGGCAACATGAATGTGGCCTTTTTTGCCTGCAGATATTGGATTACTTGGAGGAACTGTTCGAAGCGCTCACGATCCCATCCGCCCGGATGGGCTTGCAGTATGTAATAGGGGCGATCGGGGCTTGCTTCAAAGTCGCGCACGAAGTTTTCAAAATTTGGATGGTGGACCGGTTGTTCCAATAGGATGCTGCGCCCAAGCACTACTTGGCCCGGTACTAGTTGAGCTTGCTCGTCGCCATATAGCCAAGTCTTCAGCTCGGGGACTGCGCGTAATGCAGCCGCGGTATTTTGATCGAAATGATTATAGGGGGAACCAAAGCTGGTGAATGAGAAGCCTAGCTTTTCAACAGCCAGTGCTTGAGCTCGCACCAATGTGTCGAGCTGCGAGTCCATTGAAGCACCCTTAAACTCGCTCTGGCCACTCTCTTGATCTCGGCGATGGGTGATACCATGATTCCAGAATTCTATTTGGCCCGCGGCGTGCAATGCCCTGATTTTTTCAAAATACTCCAGTTGGGCATTTTCCAGCGAATGACAAATGATGCCGATCGAAATTTTAATTCCTTTCTCCTGGGCGATTTCAATAAATTGCAGCCAGTTCTGGCCAAAGATTGTGCCGTCCTCACGATAGAGTAGGTCGTCGGCTTTGATTACGATCAACGGCCCTTCAATGGGCTGTGCAGAATGAGAGTTTGCTTGGGATAACATAAAATTAAATAGGATGAGGAATGGCTGCGATGACAGCGCCAGCTCAGGTCTGTATACTTTGCAGTCTATTTGGCATCATATGCACGACTTGCCGGAGGAGCGCCGGCTGGGGGTGGATTTCGGTATTGCTCTGAGTATATGGATTGGCTCTTTCGCACCGCTTATTGGCCGAGCGTGCTAGAGCGGCCTAGCCAGCAAGCTGCCGCACTTGGCTTTTCGGGGATGGAGCGCGTGCCGCTTTGTTAAGTGGACGAATGTGGAGCCCCTTTAAGCGGTTTTGGCGAAAGTTGCGGCAGGTGCGATAGTGGCCCGCGCTTAAGCGATGCCTTTTTCGGTGGCTAGCCAGCGCTCGATGCGGCGCACGGCGTCGGGACGGCGTGGGTCGTCGGGCTTCATGCGGTTGAGCAAATTAAGTGCGGTTTCGGCGTAGTCGATGGCCGTGGCACTCTTGAGCTTGTCGAGTTCGGAGTGCTTGATTTCGCCCTCGCGTATCATTTTCCGGGCATCGGCTTCGATCTCCATGCTAGCGCCGCCTGTGCCGCGTTCTTCGCCTTTACCTTTGGCACCGCCGCCCCCTCCGCCGCCCGAGCCTTCGCTGGGAGAGCCGTCGTTCTCGACTTTTTGACTGCCGCCGCGTGGTTCACGCTCGATGCCGGTCGGGTATTGTTTGCCATCTTTGCCAGTGACCTGGCTTTGGCTCTCGATGCGGTTTTCCTTTTCCATCTCCATCCGGCAGCGCCGGACGAGATCGGGGGAAACTTTGCACATGGAGGCGATCAGCGCATTGGACATTTCCGGCCACTCTTCGAGTGCGATCTCGGCTGCGTTACGCTTGTCGGCGTTAGAGCGGTAGATGCCGTTGGTGGAGTTGGCGCCGAGTGCGTGGCGCAGGGCATCCGTGCGGGAGCCTTCGTGCACTTCCGCTGCGATTTCCTCGTATTCGTTACGCTGGGCTGCGAGGAAACGGTGAAAGCCGTCGGCTAGCCAGTATTTTGTGCCGTCGTAGTAGGTGACGATGGGGGGGAATTGGGCGCCTTCGAGCATCGCGTCGGCGTAGCTGGAGATGGCGTCGTCGTTGGTGGCGACTCGCGCTTGGGTGCCGCCGTAAATGTCAATTTTGTCGAGTTGTAGATCTTTGCTTTGCATAGTTTAATCGGCTTTTTTGATCAAGGGATTCAGTAATGACAACTGAGATCTCTTATTGAGCGTAAATAGCTGCTTGCAGCTTGTTTTTTTGTAAATGTCATTGACCTTACAGTCCTGCGTGATTGCGCTCTTAGACTTCTATTAGGCGTGCTTGCGCGCTCAATAAGTCCCCACTCTAAATTCTACCCAACATGACTACTGATAATTCCTCGATGGAATCGGTCTCGCATGAGCACCGCAAGTTTCCCCCTGCCTCTGAATTTGCTGCGTCTGCCCACATTAGTGGTGAAGCTGCCTATAAAGCGCTCTACGAAAAGAGCATTCAAGACCCGGAAGCTTTCTGGGCCGAAGCGGCTGAAGAACTGCATTGGTTTAAAAAGTGGGACAGCGTGTTGGACGCATCCGAAGCGCCGTTTTTTAAATGGTTTGATGGCAGTCGCACTAATCTTTCTTACAACTGCCTAGACCGTCACATTGAAGCGGGGCGTGGTGACAAGATCGCGATCCACTGGGAGGGCGAACCGGGCGATGCGCGTGACATTAGTTACAAGCAGATGCACCTCGAAGTCTGCCGTTTCGCCAATGCGATGAAGGCGCGTGGTGTGAAAAAGGGCGATCGTATCGCAATTTATCTGCCGATGATTCCGGAGTTGGCCATTGCGGTGCTGGCTTGTGCGCGTATCGGTGCGGTGCACTCGGTGATTTTTGCGGGCTTCTCTGCGGACTCGATTCGTGACCGTGTGCTCGATAGTGAGACCTGCATGGTGATCACTGCCGATGGAGGCTACCGCCGTGGCAAGATGTTAGAGTTGAAGCAGATCGTGGACGAAGGCATTGCGAGCTGTGAGTGCGTGAAAGATGTGGTCGTGGTGAAGCGTGGCGATGCACACCCGGTCGACTGCAAGATGCAGGAAGGTCGCGACAGCTGGTATCATGATTTAGTGGCAAATGTGGACGACGATTGCCCCGCCGAAGAGATGGAGGCGGAGGATCTGCTCTTCTTGCTCTACACTAGTGGTACCACTGGTAAGCCTAAGGGCATCATGCACACCACTGCGGGCTACCAAGTGTATAGTTATTTGACTTCGAAGTATGTCTTCGACCTCAAACAGGATGATGTGTATTGGTGCACCGCTGATGTGGGCTGGATCACCGGACACACTTATATCGTGTATGGCATCATGCAAAATGGCGTCACACAAGTGATGTATGAGGGCGCGCCCAACCATCCGGATGAAGGACGCTTCTGGGACATTATTGAGAAGTATAAAGTATCGATTTTCTACACGGCACCGACTGCGATTCGTGCCTTTATGAAGTGGGGCGACGACTGGGTGACTCGTAAAGACCTGTCGTCTTTGCGCCTGCTTGGCACTGTGGGAGAGCCGATCAACCCTGAGGCGTGGATGTGGTATCATAAGATGATCGGGGCGGAACGTTGCCCGATCGTAGATACCTGGTGGCAAACCGAAACCGGCGGCCACATGTTGACGCCGATGCCGGGCGCGACCGCGACCAAGCCAGGCTGCGCGACTCTGCCGTTTTTCGGGATCGAGCCTGCAATTTTGACTGACGACGAGCAGGAGGTCGATGCCGGCATCTTGGCGATTAAGAAGCCATGGCCGGGCATGTTGCGCGGTATCTACGGAGATCCGCAGCGCTTTAAAGACACCTACTGGTGTAAGTGGGACGGCAAATATTATTTCCCCGGAGATGGTGCTCGCCGTGATGAGGATGGCTATATCTGGATTCTTGGCCGCGTGGACGATGTCGTGAATGTATCTGGTCACCGTATCGGCACTGCCGAGTTAGAGAGCGTATTTGTCGAGCACAAGGATGTGGCTGAATCTGCGGTGGTCGGCGTGCCACACGAGATCAAGGGGCAGGGACTGGTCGCCTTTGTGACCGTGATCGATGGGCGTGAGCAAGATGATCACTTGCGCAAGGAGCTGGTCACGATGATCGATAAGAGCATCGGGAAATTTGCCCGCCCTGAGCGTATCTTGTTTTCCTCGGATCTGCCCAAAACACGTTCTGGTAAAATTATGCGCCGCATCTTGCGTGACATCGCCGAAGGCAAAGAGCTGGGCAATGTCACCACACTGGCCGATCCAACAGTGGTCCAGGATTTACAGCAACAATATTTGAAAGGCTGAGGTCGGGCTCTCTCGCCGAGAGAGTCGTTAGTGGAGGGCGTTTTGTGTGTCTGTAATTTTCGTCTTCGTTTGTGGCTGGATCGACAAACGGACGCCTCCCGAGACGTCCTGCCACGCGTTCCCTTCTATTTATCGCACCGTTTGTCCGTCAACCCAAGAGCCGCTAATCAAGGTGGCTCTTGGGTAGGGGGGCACGCCGCTTTCGCCGCTGTGAATCATACTGATGACCATGTCGATGGCGGCCTCGCCGCAGACGTCGTTATGCTGATTCATGCCGGCCCATTCGGGCGCGGCTGCGCGGTGCTCGAGTTGTAGGAGTCCTATATCTTGCGGCACCTTCAGTCCCAGCGCTTGCACCCAGTCGTGCACCTTGTTGTAGAGCGTGAAAATGACATCGGGTTTTTCATGTTCGATCCATTGTTGAAACAGTTGCGGCTTGGCTTCGGTCTCGGCTACTTGATAGAAGGGCGTGAGTCGTTGTTGGCTAGGTAGTGAGGATTGCCCAATCTGATAGCCTGCGGTGAAGCGCCCTTCGACTAGCTGATCGATGGTTCGATCAAGCACCAAGCCTGGACGACGATAGCCGCGCGCTAGCACATTTTCAAAGGCTCGCAGGGTGATGATGTGATGGTCGGTGCAGGCGAAGGACAGTGCGGGTTTGCGCGTGCGCACCCCTGTGACCACGCAAGGATACTGCTCCCAGGTTTCGGCGAAAGCCTCTGGCAGACGGTTGCTGCGCATCAGGCCCACCACCACTATGCCGCGAATACCGCGAGCTCTGAGGATTTGGTTTAGACGTCGACCGTTCAGCTCAGGGTCGTGCAACCAAAAGTGGTCTAAGCTGTAGCCCATCTGACGCGCGCGTCGTTGACAGCCCTGCACGTAGGTGGGAATGGTCGGGTGGCGGGTAAATGCCTGCGGATCTTGGTTGGCGTTTAGCAGGGCGAGCGATGCCTTGGGCCCCGTGCTGTTTCCCGATCGCAGCTCCGCCATGAGATGCGCCACCGTGGGGTTGCGCTGATAGCCGAGTTCGTTGGCGATCTGTTGAATGCGCTGTCGTGTGGCCTCCGGGATTTGAGGATCGTTGCGCAATGCCAGCGATACGGTGTTTTTGGAAACTCCGGCTTTTTCGCCGATGGTGGACATGGTGACGCGCTTCATCACACTAGCTATGTGTCTGCTTACATTACTGTCAAGTATTGGGCGGCTTCCTTCTGTGCGGCGAGCCTGTAGTTTAACAGCATGTCTTATACCCTCGGAATCGATTATGGCACCAATTCGGTGCGTGCACTTATTGTCAATTGCCAGACTGGCGAGGAACTTGCCGCTGGGGTAGTGAATTATCCCAGTGGGCAGCAGGGCATTTTATTGGATGCCAAGGACGCGCATGTCGCGCGGCAAAGTCCGGCTGATTATTTGTATGGGCTAGAAGAGTCGGTGCGCATCGCCTTGGCTAAGGCGAATCAGCGCGACGATTTCGACGCCAAAGATGTGATTGGCATTGGCGTGGATAGCACGGGCTCCAGTCCCATACCTGTGGATGCCAGCAATACACCGCTGGCATTGGACGCGGCGTGGCAGGATCACCTCGCTGCGCAGTGCTGGTTATGGAAGGACCATACCAGTCATGCCGAGGCGAAGCGTATTACCGAACTGGCGGCGGCGCATCGTCCGCAATACATCGCGAAGTGCGGAAATATTTATTCCTCCGAGTGGTGGTGGAGTAAGATCTGGCATTGCTTAAATGTGGCTCCCGAGGTCTTCGAGGCCGCTTACAGTTGGGTGGAACTCTGCGATTATGTGCCTTCTGTGCTGGCCGGTGTTAAAGATCCCAAGCAAGTGGTGCGTGGGATCTGCGCGGCGGGGCATAAGGCACTCTACGCGGAAGACTGGGGCGGTTTGCCGGACAAAGAATTTTTGAGTTTGCTCGACCCCAAGCTCGCCGATTTGCGTGACCGTCTTTACACGCAGGCAGTTGATATTTCCCACTCAGCTGGCAAGCTCTGTGCCGAGTGGGCAGAGGCCTTAGGCTTGCCAGCAGGCATCGAGATCGCAGTCGGTGAGTTCGACGTGCACTTCGGCGCGATCGGTTGTGGCGTGACTGAGGGCACCTTAGTCAAAGTGATTGGCACGTCCACCTGTGATTGTGGCGTCGTGTCGGCAGAAAATACCGTAGCCGACATTCCCGGGATTTGTGGCATCGTGAAAGGTGCGATCTTGCCGGGATTCTACGGCATCGAAGCCGGTCAAAGCGCTTGTGGCGATCTCTTTAAATGGTGGGTGGAAATCGCCTGTCAAAACGACGAGTCCATGCACCGCGAGTTGACCGAAGCCGTGGCTAGCCAGCGTCCCGGGCAGAGTGGCCTCTTAGCTTTGGATTGGAATAATGGAAACCGCACCGTACTGGTGGACCAACGATTGACCGGACTCATTCTGGGCCAAACCTTGCACACCACACAGGCTGAGATTTACCGCGCCTTGATTGAAGCCACCGCCTTCGGGGCGCGCATGATCATTGAACGCATCGAGGCCTATGGCGTGCCGATCGAGCGCGTTGTTTGTGCTGGGGGCATCGCCGAGAAGAATGCGATGCTGATGCAGATCTATGCAGACGTGACCGGGCGTGAAATGCGCGTGTCCGGCTCCTCACAAGCCTGTGCCTTGGGTTCCGCTGTCGGAGCCGCCGTGCTTGCAGGCGCACACCCTGACTTTAGCAGCGCGCAGGCCGCGATGACCTCACTTAAGGACATCGTCTATCGCCCTGATCCAGCGGCGCATGCCACCTATAATCAACTCTTTAAATTGTATCAGGAAATTCATGACGCCTTCGGTGGCGTCAACAGCAATGCCGACCTGGGGCAGGTGATGAAGCAACTGCTCAATATTAAGGAAAGCATTTAATCAGACCACTGAGTCGTGGCCTATCCACTGCGGTCTTCACAAATGAAGCCCCTACAACTCCCTCTAAAATTTAACTTTTAAAAAAAATATGACACAACAAATCTGGTTCATTACTGGTAGCCAACATCTCTATGGCCCCGAAACTTTAAAACAAGTCGCTGCGAATGCAGAGACGATTTCACGTGCGCTGAATGCGGATGCGAGCATCCCGGTTGAAATTGTATTCAAGCCGATCGTGACCACGCCGGACGAGATTCGTGTCGCGTGTACGGCTGCGAGTGGGGATACGAATTGCATCGGACTCATTACCTGGATGCACACTTTCTCGCCGGCGAAGATGTGGATCAATGGCTTGTCCAATTTAACTAAACCGATCTGCCATCTACACACACAGTTCAATCGCGACATCCCCTGGGATACGATCGATATGGACTTTATGAACTTGAATCAGTCCGCGCATGGTGGTCGCGAGTATGGGCATATTTTGACTCGTATGCGCATCCAACGTAAAGTCGTGGTCGGGCACTGGGAGGATCCCGCAGTTCGCACACAGTTGGCTGACTGGAGTGCCGTCGCTTTGGGCTGGCACGAAATGCAACATCTCAAGGTAGTGCGTTTTGGCGATAACATGCGTTTCGTATCGGTCACCGACGGTGATAAAGTGGAAGCCGAACGCGTCTTTGGCATGTCCGTCAATACCCATGGTGTGGGAGATCTGGTCGCTGTGATCAACGAGGCCAGCGATGCACAAATCGATGCTTTGTGTGAAGTGTATGCCGAAGAATATGAGCTCGCAAAGGGTGCCGCACGTCACGATTCGCTGCGCGAGGCCGCGCGCATCGAGATTGGCCTACGTCGCTTCTTAGAGGAGGGCGGTTATGGCGCCTATACGAACACTTTCGAAGACCTGCATGGCATGGAGCAACTGCCCGGCCTGCCAACACAGCGCCTGATGGCCGAAGGCTACGGCTTCGGTGCCGAGGGAGACTGGAAGCATGCGGCGCTGGTGCGTGTGCTCAAGGTCATGAGCCAAGGCAAGAGCGGGGGCACTTCCTTTATGGAGGACTACACCTATCATTTCGATCCCGCAGGTGCGCGTTGCCTCGGTTCGCATATGTTAGAGATTTGCCCCAGTATTGCGGCGTCCAAGCCGCGTTGTGAAATTCACGAGCTGGGCATCGGTGGCAAGGCTGACCCTGTGCGCCTAGTGTTTAACGGCGCCGAAGGACAGGCCATCAACGCATCCCTGGTAGATCTCGGCAATCGCTTCCGTTTTCTTGTCAACGAAGTCGAGAGCGTGGCTATCGAGCAAGATATGCCCAAGCTACCCGTCGCGCGTGTGCTTTGGGATGCCAAGCCCGACTTGCAGACCGCAGCCGAAGCATGGATTCAAGCGGGCGGGGCGCACCATACCGCGTTTAGCTTCGATGTCAGTGCCAATCAAATTGAGATGCTCTCCGAGATGGCGGGCGTGGAATGTGTATTCATCGATGAAAAAACCGAGATGCGCGCCTTCAAACAAGAGCTGCGCCTCGGCGAGATGTATCACGGAATCCGCGGACTTTAAAACGTGCAACTGTAGATAAGTTATGAATTATAAGGACATCCGTGAAGAATGCTGTGAGGCCAATATCGCCTTGCCGCGCACTGGTTTGGTCGACCTCACCTTTGGTAATGTAAGCGTGCTCGATGCCGCAGCCGGGGTATTTGCGATCAAGCCGAGCGGGGTGGATTATGCCGCGCTCAAGCCAGAAGACATGGTGATCGTCGATCTTGAAGGTCAGACCGTCGAAGGCGAGTTACGCTTTTCCTCCGACACACCGACCCATCGCTGTTTGTTTCTCGCATTTGCCGAGCATGGCGTGCGCAGCATCGTGCACACGCACTCGCGTAAAGCAGTGGCCTTTGCGCAGGCGGCGATAGAGATTCCATGCCTCGGCACGACGCATTGCGACTACTTCAACGGTCCCGTGCCCGTGACTCGTGACATGACCGCAGCCGAGGTGCAGGGAGCATACGAGTGGGAAACCGGAAATGTGATTGTTGAGCGTTTTGCAGAGCTCAACCCCATGGAGATTGCAGCTGTGTTGGTGCGCAATCATGGTCCTTTCGCTTGGGGCGTGAGTGGCGCCAAAGCCGTCGAGACCGCGCAAGCCTTAGAGATCGTGGCCGACATGGCCTTGCATAGTTTAAGTCTCAATTCAACTGTCTGTCCCGCGCCGAACTATTTGCGTGAGAAGCATTTCTTCCGCAAGCACGGAGCTGGAGCGTATTACGGCCAGAAGTAGCTCCAGCAAATGCATGACCTCAATCGTAATGGCTCCGTGGAGATTCGATGATACACGTTGGATGGCGCGAGCGATTTCATTGCCTACGCCAAATGCGTGACGGACGGAGTCGCCAGCATCGCCTTTGCAGATGGCGTAGTCAAGTTCCCGCAGTCGACCGCTGCCTAGGATTTGTGTCTCTTCTTGTTACGTAGGCTTGCATACGCCTGTGCTTTGTTCTAATTGCGAGTATGCGTATTCTGTTTCTTTCTTCTTTGTTTTCTGTGCTATTGGCGCTGACAGCTCATGCGGCTGAGGTACAAGGGCGCGTGCTTGCTGTTTTACCGGATTTGCGCTCTTTGGAAGTGGAGTTGACTCAATCGGGCGACGGGGAGCTTGTTGCGGGGGCAACTCAGACTTTTCGCGTGGGTGCCGGGGATCTGGCGATTGGGTATCAAGGACGTCTGATCAAGGGCAATGTAGCTTATTATGGCAAGCGCTGGCACTTGGAGCAGGTATTTCCGCTCGATGGTCAGGGCGCGAAGGCCGCGGCTGATGTGAATCAGCAATTGCACCAAACCACAGCTAGTATGAGTCGACGTAAGTTTGTGAAGCAGGGCGATTACATCCCGAATTTTGCGATGATTGATCAGCACGGTGACTTTGTGCAGGCGCGCCAGCTGCAGGGGAAACCCTTTGTGCTGAATTTCATTTTCACGCGTTGCACGGTGCCGACGATGTGTCCGGCTTCAAGCACGCGTATGTCTACGCTGCAGGATGCAGCTCGCGAAGCGGGGCTGGATGATTTGCAATTTGTAACCATTACCTTTGATCCGGCATTTGATTCGCCGGGGATTTTGAAGCAATATGCGGAAGGCTACGGCATGGAGCCCGAGAATTTTCATTTGTTGACGGGCGAGCCTTCGGTTGTGGACGATTTGTTACGTCAGTTTGGCATTTTGACTATGGATGAGGACGGCACCATTAACCACACCATGGCCACCTTACTGGTGGATGCGAATGGACGCGTGGCTTATCGCAAGGAGGGCGCAACGTGGACGCCGCAAGAGTTTCTCCAGGCTGCCAAGAAACTCTAGTGCCTGCTCCGCTGAGTGGTGCGAAATGATTGCCTGACTCCCAGTGGGCTACAGGAGAAATACAGCTTGAGTTTATAAGTAATTTTTCTGCATATATATCCGTATATGGCTCAGATAGATGTTTTCTTTGATGCGTTGCTCGAATTTAAAGGCTCCGATTTACACCTGACTACAGGTAATCCGCCTTTAATTCGTATCAATGGAGAGTTGGAGTCGTTGGATTATCCGCCTTTGGTGGATTCTGAGCTCACTGAAATGCTGTATGAGATCTGCCCTGGTGATAAGATTGCCCAGTTTCAAGAGTGTGGAGATATTGATTTTGCGCTTGGTTTCGGAGATAAGGCACGCTTTCGGGCGAATTATTTTCAACAAAGTAAAGGGATCGCCAGTGTCTTTCGCACGATTCCAGCTAAGATTTTAACAGCAGAGGACCTTGGCTTGCCCGCGATTTGCCGTAAATTTGCAGGCTTGAAAAAGGGCTTGGTTGTAGTTACAGGACCGACGGGGTGCGGCAAGTCGACGACTTTAGCGGCGATCATCGATCAAGCCAATCGGACGCGCTCGGACCATATTTTAACGATCGAGGACCCGATTGAATTTGTTCACAAAAGTAAGAAAGCTCTGGTCAATCACCGTGAGGTGGGCGGGCATACAAAGTCTTTTGCGAGTGCCTTGCGGGGAGCTTTGCGGGAGGACCCCGATGTGATTCTAGTGGGGGAGATGCGTGATCTAGAAACGATCTCCTTGGCACTTGAAGCGGCGGACACGGGGCACTTAGTCTTTGGCACTTTACACACGCCGAGTGCGGCCAAGACGGTGGATCGTATTATTGACGTCTTTCCTGGAGCACAGCAGCACCAGATTAGAGCCACATTGGCGGAGGCTTTGGTGGGAGTGGTTTCGCAAAACTTGTTTAAGCGAGTGGACGAACCAGGACGTGTGGCTGCATTTGAAGTTCTAGTGGTGGATACGCCGATTACTAATTTAATCCGCGAGGGGAAGACTTTTCAAATTCCTTCGATGATCGAGATTGGGCGCAAGAAGGGAAATCGTCCACTCGATGACTCTATCATGGAGCACCTCATAGCGCAGCGAATTAGTGGTGAAGAGGCCTATGAGAAATGCATCAATAAGGAGATTTTTCGTCCCTTCCTTGAGCGTGTGCCGGAGCCATGGGAAGAGTAGCGATGAATGCATTACAGCGATACGATGCCAGTTTACTTGAGAATTATAGCAGCCTGATCGGAATCGACGAAGCGGGGCGCGGCTGTTTAGCAGGGCCTGTTTCGGCTGGAGCTTGTTATGTGCCGCGTGCACTTTTTGAATCGCCTGAAGCGCTGGAGCAGAGCGCGTTAATTAACGATTCAAAGCAACTTACAGCAGAAGCTCGCGAGGCACAATACCAGGTCTTAAAATCCTTACAGGCGCGTGGTTTGATTGATTTCGCTGTGGCTTTTGCTTCGGTGAAGGAGATTGCAGAATTGAACATTCTCGGTGCGACGCGCCTAGCCATGCAGCGTGCTGTAGATCAGTTAGCGAAGCGAGCGAGTGCTTGGAGCTTACCGCATACAGCCGCGGAGGACCCACTCTTTCGAAGTGCATCTGATGTGAAATTACTGGCCGATGGTCGAGCCTTGAAGCCTTTCCCATACGCGCATGAAGGTGTGGTCAAGGGCGATGGGAAGTCACTTGCAATCGCGATGGCCAGTATCGCTGCTAAAGTTTTGCGCGACCGTGAGATGCGCGTGCTGGCGCAAACATATCCGGCCTACGGCTTTGAGCAGCATAAGGGCTATGGAACGGCTGCGCACCGAGCGGCTCTTAAGGCGCACGGGGCGACTCCGGTTCATCGGGCACTGTTTTTACGCAAAGTCCTAGGCTAGTTAATTGGCTTGTTGGGCTTCGGAGTCGATTGATGTATCTCCTATCTTCGAATCAGTTGGAGTGTACTTTGCTATTGTGCTGTTATGCGTAAGGCACATGCCTTTTATTCGTTTTGTCATCATGTATTTATTTAAATTAGTCATCAGTCTCTTGTTTTGTGTGTTGTCCTTGGTCGGCTGTGCGCCGCAGACAGAGCAGGCTGCTACGGATTTACAGGTCTGGGTGAGCCTCTTGCCTCAGCAGCCAATTGTGCAGTCGATCGTTGGTGAGCGTGGACAGGTCGAGGTGATGGTTCGGCCTGGTCAGAGCCCTGAAACCTATTCGCCCAGTGTGCCGCAGATGGCGTCGCTGGCAAAAGCTGATGTTTATTTCGGAATTGGTATGCCTTTGGAGCGTGTGATTTTGGCCAAGATGGAGCGCTCGATGCCGCATCTGCGCTTTGTGCAGACAGCGGATTTAAACGAAGATGAGTATGAACATGTGCATGGCTTAGATGAGCACCATGTACACGGGGAGGAAGATCCGCATGTCTGGATGGACCCTCAATGGATGTTAGGCTTTGTGGCGCAGGTGCGCGATACGTTGATCGAGCTGGCGCCTGAGTCGAGCGAGCTATTTACGGCCAATGCAGCCGCGCTGAGTGCAGAGTTGGAGGCGTTGGATGCAAAGATTGCGGCCCAACTGAAGCCTTTTGCGGGACGGTGCTTTTATATCAATCATCCTTCTTTGGGTTATTTTGCTGCGCGCTATGGCTTGGTGCAAAAATCGATCGAGCAGGGTGGCGCTGCGCCTTCCGCGAAGCAGGTCGCTGGCTTGGTTAAGTCGGCTAAAGCAGAGCAGGTGAGGGCGATCTTTACTCAGCCGGAGTTTGGACGTAGCAGCGCTGGAGTGCTGGCGAGTGCTTCGGGCGTGGATTTGGTGGAGGTCGATGTGTTGAGTGGGGAATATTTTAGCAACATGCTAGACATCGCGCAAAGTTTGGAAGATAGCTTTAAATGATGAGTGAGTCGGCGCATAGCGATTGTGGATGTCAGGCGCATTCGGGGGAACCGGTGGTTTGCTTCGATGGCGTCTCGTTTAGCTATGGGCGCACTCCTGTGATTGAGGATGCCGATTTTGATATTTACCAAGGAGAGTCGGTCTGTGTGATTGGTCCTAATGGAGGCGGCAAATCGACCTTGCTCAAGTTGATGTTGGGGCTACTGACACCAGATCAGGGCGAAATTCGTCTTTTCGGGCAAACTACCAAGCTGGGGCGGGCGCGAGTCGGCTATGTGCCGCAGCAGATTGAGTTTGATCCGCTCTTTCCGGTTTCTGCGCTGGATGTCGCGCTGATGGGGCGTCTGAGCAAGAAGAGTTTCGGCTTTGTGAGTCAGGCTGATCGTGCCAGTGCTTACGAGGCGCTGGCTAAGATGGGCCTTGCGGATCAAGCAAAGCAGCCCTTTGCCAGTCTTTCGGGGGGGCAGCGTCAGGCCGTATTGATTGCGCGCGCGCTGGTGGCCGAAAGTGAGTTGCTCTTGTTGGATGAGCCCACCGCACATGTGGATGTGGCGGCTGAAGAGCGCTTGATGAAGAGCTTGAAAGCCCTTGGTGATGAGCTGACGGTGATCACCGTGTCGCATGATTTAGCCTTTGTTTCACGCTCCGTGCCTAAGGTAGTCTGCGTGAATCGCTGCGTTCACTTGCACCCGACCGCTCGTTTGAGCGAAGCACGCATTCGTGAGCTTTACGGACACGAAGTTCGCATGGTACAACACGACCACGAGCATCTCGATAGCCATGGAGGCCACCATCATCATGCTTGAATTTTTTAAAGCACTCTTGGATCCAGATTTAGGCTTTTTGCGTAACGCACTTTTGCTGGGATTGATTGGGAGCATCCCCTTGGGTGCCGTAGGCACATTTGTGGTGGCGCGGCGCATCAGTTATTTGGCGGCCGCGATTGCGCACTCGGTGTTGGGGGGGATCGGTGCTGCACTCTACGCCCGCGAAGTGCTGGGTTGGTCGTGGTTGCATCCGATGCTGGGTGCTTTGCTGGCGGCTTTGACAGCGGCGGGTGTGATTGCCGCGGTCTCGTTGCGAAGCAAGCAGCGGGAAGATGCCATCATAGGTGCGATCTGGGTGACTGGTATGGCGGTCGGTCTACTGTTTATCTCACGTACGCCCGGCTATATCGATCCGATGGCTTATTTGTTTGGCGACATTTTATTGGTGACTCGCTCTGACTTGTGGATCGCCACTGGGGTGGGGGCGCTGATTATTGCAATCCTCTTGCTTTGGCATCGTCAGATTGTGGCGGTCTGTTTCGATGCTGAGTTTGCAGCGATCCGTGGCGTGCATGCCGATCGAATTTATCTATTGTTACTGCTGTTGACTGCGCTGACGGTTGTGACCCTTGTCTCATTGGTCGGCATAGTGCTGGTGATCGCCCTGCTTACTTTGCCTCCCGCGATCGCATCATTACGAGCCCGCAGCCTGGGGCAAATGTTGATTTGTTCGATCGTATTGACTGCCTGCTTCGTCTTGTTTGGCTTAGGTCTCAGTTATTCGCTCGATTTTCCGACGGGCCCAACAATTATTTTACTGGCAGCTCTCGTCTATTTGGTGGCGAATGGCAGCAATCGTTTGTGTGCGAAATAGGCTTGAAATAGCACCGAAATTCGCTGCTCGGATAGCCTCGATTAAGGGATCGCGACGCGAAAGAAGACTTGATCAGGGGCCGTTTCGGAACGGTTTTCTGCGTATGAATACTCGTGAAAGTCACGGCTTAGTTCCACCGCGTTTTCCAAATTGAAAGATAATTCGGCGGGTGTGAGCCAGGAATTTGAATCCAGTGAGTCGGTTGCTAAGAATTGTACCGCGCCTGTTGAGACTCCGCTGCGTAGAATCACGTAAACTCTTGGATTGTCTGCATCCAAATCGATGCTTGGTTGCACCTTATGCGTTTCATTAATAAGTGGATGACCGCCCAGCCCAAATTCCAGTTTGTTGATTTGCCCGTCGCCATCGGGGTCGGCCAGTGCGCCCCAGACTGTTGCTTCGAGGCTTGAATTATTCAACTGCTCCGATGTGAAATAAGTGTTTTGCCAGTCTTGGAAACGAACGCCTTGAGTCCCCGCTGGCGCAACACGTAATGCATCGGCTACGACGACGCCATCCACGTCATCTGCCGATACTGTGACGACTAATTCAGCACCTGCGTCTAAGTCTAGAGTGTCTAAGGCGTTCCAGATCGCACCGTTTAATTGCTGGTTTACTTCATAATTCCAGGTCCTCACTGAATCGCTTACAGAAACCGGCACTTGGCTTGCCCGGTCACTTCCAGCTGTCCAAAGCAAGCTGATTGTATAGGACCCATTTTCTGGAATCGAGTAGGTGTATGTAAATGCTTGTCCTTCGCCTTCGATCGGGGCAGGGGAGGGATCTGCAATGGCTAAACCGATTGCAGCAGTGTCGAGGTTGTCGGAAGATAGTTGATAGCCTGTTACATTGTCGGAGGCATCGAGCCCCATGTCTGCGAGTGACCAAGTCACTGTGCCGATTGTGCGGTTCAGCAATTGCGCGCCGCCACTGGAGCGATCCCAATTGCGGCCGCTGATTGTGGGGTTTCCGTCAAGCATACTGATATTCATGATTGTGTAGGGGCTGCCTACAGCTTGGTTCGTAGCATCCAAAGCTTGAATGGTCACGTCGTTGGATCCGTTGGCTGTGGGGCTGCCATTGCAATCAAAGATGTAAAAGCGATCTGTCTCGGTGACTACTTGACTGAAGTTCACTGTGAACTGGCTGTTTAAGGTGGCGGTATCCAGGTTTTGACTACTTATCGCGATGTTTGCATTTGCTGGGAAGGTTGCGAGTGCTTCGTTTTTTAACAGGTCACTAGAGCTGACTCCTGAGAGAGTTCCAGGAATTAAAGTAGAGTAGGTCTGCGAGCCGAGCGATAGCGCTGTGACGACTCCCATGACATCCTCTTCTGGTTCTGTAGATGTGAAACTTGATAGCGTCTGTGGTCCTGCTGCAGGCGTTGTATTTTGTGCGGATACGTGATAGCCACTCGCATAATAGCCACTTGTTTGACTCTCTGCTGCCCATGCGCCCGTTTTATTTACATTGCTTGTGTCCAGGTCATCGACTACCCACACGCTTTCGTCTGCAGAGACTTCCATGACACGAGCATCATCGAGTAATTCAAGGCGCTCGCGGGCGGCATCGCCTTCGGGATCACCCACAGGCACCACGACCTCTGTGGGTAGATTGCGACTATCGCGCAAGACGCCGTCATTATTCAAGCGCCATTCGCCATCAAAGATAGTGCGCTTGCCATCGATGCCGCCGTGGGTGACCGAGCGAGTGAGCCCTGGACGGCCTTCCAGTTGTGGGCGTATACTGCGCCCGCGAATCGGGTGATCATTTGGCAGGGGCACGCCTGCTAGGCTGCAGACGGTCGGGTAGATATCTGTCATGTCGACTAGGTCGTCGACCACGGTGCCACCGTCAGCGATGGAGTCGGGACCCCATACAATAAATGGCACATGGCAACCGCCGTGGACGGGATTCCATTTGCCATCTGTCACTGTGCCATCGACGGTTTCACGTTTGACGCCATCCTTGAAGCCTGATTCGTGCGATGCTTCGGTGCCGTTGTCGCCCAAGAATAGTATGTAGGTGTTATCCTTGATGCCCAAGCGTTCGACTTCATCGAGAATTTCGCCGACCAATTTGTCTAAGTAGTGAACCATCGAGTAGATATCGCCAGAGCTACCGGCTGCGACATCATCAGGTGTGTCGATGATCGGTGTGTGCGGTAGCATCATATTATGCATAATCAATGCTGGCGGCGCGCCAGGTACCGCCGCGTCTTGTAATTTTTCGAAGACAAAGTCATGAATGATGTCCGGGCCAAAGTCGTTGGCAGTCACCGGAAGAATCGAACCATCGCGGTTTAAGAACGGCTCCCAATAACGCACCGTCTTTACATTGTTTTCGCCGTCCCAGATTTGCCAGACGCACCAGGAATCAAAGCCTGCGGATTGAATATGATCCGGGTGAAATGACAGGGTGGCTAATTGCCATTTGCCAGTGGTACTCGTGGCGTAGCCTTGGTCGCGAAACTGTTGTGCGAAGGTGGCAAATCGGTTGTCAAAGTCTACTTTGACATTGGAGCCCAAATGCACGGGCAGCACCGAGGTGTAACCATGCTCATCCGCATATAGGCTGGTGTGCAGTGTCATGCGAGCGGGGGTGCACACCGGGCTGGTATACATGCGGCTAAAGCGCACACCTTCGTCGGCCATTTGGTCGAGGCGAGGCGTCTCAAAATCAAGGCCACCATAGGCACCGACAGTTTCATAGCCGAGGTCATCTGCCATGATAATGACAATGTTCGGGCGAGTCTCTTCTGCCTGAAGTGAGCTGGTTCCCGTCAAGGAGCATAAGGTAAACGCGGCCAGGCTAGCCGCTGCAGTCAATAAATATTGTTTCATCTATGTATGGATAATGGGGTGAGTTCACAAGTGTAGCAGATTTGAAAGTGTCGCGTGAGTCATCTACCGACACTTTTAGCGTCACTTGCTGACTTTTAGTGAAATCGATGTGAAAAGAGTGGGGCGTGAGAATGCTTGGTATGAGATGTCTGCAATGCGTGGGATATTCTGCCCCTAGAGCGCCTCGAACTGCTGAGCGCGCTCAGGAAGACGGTGGAGGTGTTGATGGGGTAGCTTGGTAACTTCTTGGTTGGTAGTGGGTTTTGGCGGTTTTTGTGTAGATGTCAGCAATTGACACCATCCGCATCAGCAGTGAACTACCACAGACCTCTGAAATTTGATATAGTTGTGTCCGATTCTACTGATTCAGAATCTTATTGATAACAACATATCCAAACTAAACCCAATAAATACATTATGTAATTATTCCCCTCACTTCTTGCTGCATCTTCAGCTGTGCTATTGAGCACTGCAGCGCATGCGACCACTCTTGCTTTTTGGGACGTTTGGGCAGACGACACTGATTCTAGTATTGCCGCAGACTTCACTTTTGGAGCCTTCGAGGCTTCGATTAGTTACGATGAATCTCGTATCAATACTGGCTTTGGTTCCAATGATACCACCTTCGGCACGCTTGCTGGTCCGGCCTCCACTGCTGGCGGTGCTCTTTTGGTTCGAGGACTCGCAGGTTACACTGTGGAGCTAAATTTGACCAACAATACAACGTCCGCTTACCAGATTGATACGCTGAACTTTGACTTTTCTGCTAGGAGTGGTGGCGATGGAACCAGCTTCACTGGATTCGACATCGTCTATACTTCTGGCAGCTTGGGCGCGACAGAAACACTTGTGGGATCGGCTACGGGTGTTCCGGTCGGAGGCAATCTTGTAGATTCCTCTGATTTTGACTTCGATCTCTCTGCCAACCTCGCGGATACGATTCTTGGAGTTGGAGAATCTGCTTTGTTTACAGTCACTTTCAGAGACAATATTCATGCTTACAGCGATAGTGGTAATAACGTCTCCGCCATATTCGATAACGTTGCGTTCACTGGAACATCTGTAGTCCCCGAGCCATCTTCTTTCGCACTGTTGTCTGGCTGTCTCGCTTTGGGTGCGGTGATGATTCGTCGCCGTCGCTAGTCGACGCGACTCAATTACTTTATTTTACGAGATCCCGTTGTTTCAATTTTGAAGCAGCGGGATTTTTTTTTATAGCTATGCTCTTTCGGAAATAATATATAAATCGGAGCTGCGCAGTTGCTTCGGTTTTTGTTGGATCAGCTAAAATTCACAGCGAAAGTCAGCAGCTGACACTAAAACTGTCAGCATGAGATTAACGCGTAA
>CEUD01031129.1_pt1 | contig 20779 bp, 19 predicted proteins | sample 356481 | NCBI WGS metagenome assembly CEUD01 (sample SAMEA2623314, study PRJEB7988) | marine metagenome | isolation source: saline water (ENVO:00002010), including | reverse complement strand
ATTGGCGGAATAGGACGTAAATATCGGGATTCGAAATTTCCGGAATCGCTTGTGTCCAGACATCCCGCAGCCTACTAGGACAACCTAACGCAGCCAACACCATCCTACCGTTTTCGACCCTACCTAACCTCTACCATAAATAGAATTAGGGTGCGTTTGAAAACCGATCAATCCAATCGCCCACCGCTAAAACAACAATTCTCGAAGCCAAAATGTATGTCGATGGCAATTGCTCAACCCAGGATGAGCGGGTTGCTTGTGTGCCACAGTCCAATGAGCCGACGCCTGGATCCCTGCTTTCGCAGGAATGCCGAGTGGGGCCGCGTGTCTACTTCCCTTGTCGTAGAGTCTAAATAGCTTTCTTGCGGTAGGCTTTGATGCCTTCTTCCAGGGCAGTCAAAGGCAGTAAGGCGCACTTGATCCGCACCGGGTACTGCCGCACTACCTGAAGGGCGCGCAGGTCGCCCAAATCAACCTCATCGTCTCCAGCGCCGTTCTTCATGGCTTCCCGGAACTTTTCCCCCAGAGCTTCCACTTCGCCCAGGGATTTGCCCTGTAGTAGGCCGGAGAGCATGGAGGTGGCTGCCTGGATGATGGAGCAACCCTCGGCGTTGGCGCTCACCCCGAGCACCTTGCCTTGGCTGTCCAGCTTGAGCTGCAATATGGCACGGTCACCGCAGAACGGGTTGAACTCTTCAGCCTCCACATCGGCGTCGCCAAGGGACTCACGGTTGCGGGGGTGGCGATAGTGGTCCATGACCAAATCGCCGTAAAGGCCATCCAATGGAACATCAGGCTGTTGAGGCATTGAAAATCAGTCGCAAAAAAGTAATATCCCCATCCAGCTTAGCACAGCAGAACTAGGCAACTTGTCCGAAAAAAGCCCGGCTGCGCCGGCTATTCGGTGGTTACTTCTGATTCGCCGGAGAGGGCGGCTTTCATGGTGTGCCAGGCCAAGATGGCGCACTTAATGCGGGTGGGGTATTCGTTGACGCCGGAGAGGGTTTCCAGGTCGCCCAGGGTGTCGAAGTCAAGCTCCGCGCCAGGCTCAGTGATCATGTGGTGGAAGGCGTCGAAGATCTGTTCGGCTCGCTCCAGGGTTTGGCCTTTGATGCTCTGAGTCATCATGGAGGCCGAAGCGCGAGAAATGGCGCAACCGGTGCCCTGGAACCCCACATCGTCGATCTGCCCGTCGACAACCTTCAGGTACAGGGTTATCTGGTCTCCGCACAGGGGGTTGAACCCATCCGCAGTCTGGTTCGCTTCCTCGACCTTCTTGAAGTTATGGGGCTTGCTGTTGTGCTCCAGGAGAATCTCCTGGTACAGGTCACTGAGGCCAGCCATTAACCGAACACCTCTAGGACCCGGTCGATTCCCTTGACCAGCGCGTCGATGTCTTCCTTGGTGTTGTAGAAGGCCAGGGAGGCCCGCGCGGTGGCGGGTATCTGGAACCGCGCCATCACCGGCTGGGCGCAGTGGTGTCCCGTGCGTACAGCGATGCCCTGTTCGTCCAAGATGGTGCCGATGTCATGGGGGTGGGCTTTGTCAATCACGAAGGACAGGATGCCGGCTTTGTGCTCGGCCGTGCCTATTATCCGCAAGCTTTCAATGGCGGAAAGGGCCTCGGTGCCGTACCGGAGCAGTTCGTCTTCGTGGGCGGTGATCTGGTCGAAACCCAGGTTGTTCACGTAGTCAATGGCCGCGCCTAGACCGATGGCACCGGCGATGTCTGGGGTGCCGCCCTCAAACTTGTAGGGCAGGTCATTGTAGATGGTCTTTTCGAAGGTGACCGACTTGATCATCTCGCCGCCGCCGAGGAAGGGTGGCATGGCCTCCAGGTACTCTTTTTTTCCGTAGAGGACCCCTATGCCGGTGGGTCCGAACAGTTTGTGACCGGAGAACACGTAGAAATCACAATCCAGTTCGTTCATATCCACGGGCATGTGGGGAACTGCCTGAGCTCCGTCCAACAGCACCGGCGCACCGTGGGCGTGGGCCATCTCGACGATCTGCTTGGCCGGCAGGATGGTACCCAGGGCGTTGGATACGTGGGTGATTGAGACCAGTTTGCTCCGGGAACTGAGCATCTTCTCGTACTCGTCCATAACCAGTTCGCCGGTGTCGTCGATGGGCACAACGAGCAGGTTGGCCCCCTTCTCCTCGCACAGCATCTGCCAGGGCACGATGTTCGAGTGATGCTCCATGTTGGATACGATGATGTCGTCGCCGGGACCAACGTTCTGGCGTCCATAGGAATGAGCCACCAGGTTTATGCCTTCAGTAGTGTTCCTGGTATAGATGATTTCTTTATCGTCATCGGCGTTGATGAACTGCCTGATCTTGGACCGCGCGTCCTCATAGCCGTCAGTGGCCTGCTGGCTCATGGTGTGGACGCCGCGGTGCACGTTGGAGTTGGTTGTCGTGTAGTAGTTGACGATGGCGTCGATCACTGACTGGGGTTTCTGCGACGTGGCCCCGTTGTCCAGATAGACCAGCGGGTTGCCATTGATCCGTTGTTTCAGTATTGGGAAATCATCCCGGATCTTGTTGATGTCGAACGTCGTGGTCATCTGCCCTTCGCGATGGGCAGGGATTTGTTCGGGATGGCGGCGGAGAAAATGGTGTTCAGGTCTTCGCGCAGGGACTCGGGCTTGACCGTGTCTATGATCTCGCTGGCGAAAGCGTGGATCAGCATGCGGCTGGCGGCGTCGAGATCCAGGCCCCGGCTCCGCAGGTAGAACAGGGTGTCTGCATCGATATGCCCGGCGGTGGCGCCGTGGTTGCATTTCACGTCGTCGGCATAGATGAGCAAGCTAGGTTTGCTGTCGACCTCGGCTTGGGTCGAGAGAATGAGGTTCTTGTCGGTCTGTTCTGCGTCGCTCTTCTGGGCGTCGCGGCGCACTATCACCTCGCCGCCAAACACTGCCCTGGACTTGCCGTCCAGTATCCCCTTGTAGTTCAAGCGGCTGGTGCAGTGGGGTTTGGCGTGGTCGATGCTGATCAGGTTGTCGATGTGCTGGTTGTCGGCGGTGAGGTAGAGCCCGTTCAGAGAGCAGTACGCGCCGGGCCCGTCCAGCAGGACTTCCATGTCGTTCCGGGCCAGTGTCGTGCCCAAGGTGAAAGATGCCGAATCGAAACTGCTGTCCCTTTCTTGATTGACCCGGTTGGTGCCGACATGGAAGGCTTTATCACCCTCCAGCAGCAGCCGGTAATGGTCGATCCGAGCCCCTTTGCCGGCCGATATCTCGGTGACGGCGTTGGTGAAGTAGACCCTTTCTTTCGGTCCGGAGTAGCTCTCAACGACCGTGATATCTGTATTCGCGCCGGCAACGATCAGAGTCCTGGGGTGGGTAACTTTGGGTTCTGTGCCGTCTACCGTGATGTAGGAGAGTCGCACCACCACTTTCTCTGCATGGCCGTCGGCGACGTGGATATAGCCCCCGTCATGCAGGAAGGCGGTGTTAAGGGCGGCAAACCCGTCGTCTGCAGGAGCGTAGCGCCCGACCTGGCCTTTCAAGTCGAATGCGTTATCTGAGGCGACCGACGCCAAGCTGACGGCGGTAACTCCACCCGGACCGATTGCCGGTGACGATAGTTCTGGAGAGTAATGGCCATCAAGGAAAACCAGGTCGTAGACCGCAGGTCCATCCATCTTGTAGGTAGGAACCCATGCTCTGGAGCCGTTGGCGGTGGCAGGGCTATCCGCAAGACCGAAGTCGGTCTTTGCGATGGGTGCCACGTTGGTGTACTTCCAGCGTTCGTTGCCCCGGCGCGCCAAGGGGAAGCCGATCTCGTTGAACGTGGACCAGGCATCGTCTCTTAGGTCGCGAAGCCAGGGTGGCGCGTCGGCTCCCGGCCCCTGGACGAGGGACTGAAAATCGACAAGGTATTGGGCGTGTTTGGCAGGTGCGGAGGTCATGAGGTCTCGTTGTCCCAGTGCGCGCTAAACGCCCGCGTCGACGGCGTCTTTGATCCAGTCATAGCCCTTTTCCTCCAATTCGTGGGCCAATTCTGGGCCGCCGGAGCGCACGATGCGTCCGTCGAACAGCACGTGGACGTGATTGGGCGAGATGTAGTTGAGTATCCGCTGGTAGTGGGTCACCAGGACAACGGCGTTTTCTGGAGAGCGCAGGAGGTTGACCCCGTCAGAGACGATCCGGAGGGCATCGATGTCGAGACCGGAATCAGTCTCATCCAACAGGGCTAGTTTGGGCTCCAGAACGGCCATCTGCAGTATCTCGTTCCGCTTCTTTTCACCGCCAGAGAACCCTTCGTTGACGGCCCGCTTGACCAGGTCGGGGTCGATCTGGACCTGTTCGACCTTGGCCTTTAACATCTGGTCGAACTCCCGGGCGCTCATCTCTTCTTCGCCGTTATGCACCCGGCGGGCGTCCACTCCGGCTTTCAGGAACTGCCAGGCGCGCACGCCGGGGAGTTCCAGTGGGTACTGGAAAGCCAAGAAGAGCCCCATGCGGGCCCTTATCTCAGGCTCTAATTTCAGGATGTCCTGTCCGTTGAACAGCACCTTTCCGCCTGTGACGGTGTAGTCGGGGCGGCCCGCCAGCACGTTGGCCAGGGTGCTTTTGCCGGAACCGTTGGGTCCCATGATGGCGTGAACCTCGCCGGCGTAGACTTCGAGGTCGATTCCCTTGAGAATCTCCAAGTCGCCAGCCGAGGCGGTGAGGCCCTTGATGGACAGCAAGGGAGTAAAACCTTTAGCAGCGGCAGCCATCTAGCCCACCGCTCCTTCCAGGCTCACCTTGAGGAGTTGGGAGGCTTCCATGGCGAACTCGAATGGGAGCTCCTGGAAGATTCCCCGGCAGAAGCCGTTGATGATCATGAAGTGGGCGTCCTCGACGGACATGCCTCTTTGCTCACAATAAAAGAGTTGGTCGTCGCTGACCTTGGAGGTCGACGCTTCGTGCTCCATCTGGGCCGTAGGGTTCTTGACCTCGATGTAGGGCACGGTGTGGGCGCCGCACTGGTCGCCGACCAGTAGCGAGTCGCACTGGGTGAAGTTCTTTGCGCCGTCGGCGGAAGCCAGCACCTTGACCAGGCCCCGGTAGGTGGCGTTGCCCTTCCCGGCGGAGATGCCCTTGGCCACGATGGTACTGCGGGTGTTTTTGCCCTTGTGAACCATCTTGGTGCCGGTGTCGGCCTGCTGGTAGTTATTGACCAGCGCCACTGAGTAGAACTCGCCGACCGAGTTGTCTCCGTCCAAGATCACGCTGGGGTACTTCCAGGTGATGGCCGAGCCGGTCTCAACTTGGGTCCAGGAGATCTTGGCGTTCTTCCGGGCGATGCCGCGTTTGGTCACGAAGTTGTAGACCCCGCCGTTGCCGTCCTTGTCTCCAGGGAACCAGTTCTGCAGGGTGGAATACTTAATCTCAGCGCTGTCCAGGGCCACCAGCTCGACCACCGCGGCATGGAGTTGGTGGATCTTCCGGGCAGGGGCGGTGCAGCCCTCCAGGTAACTGACGTAGGCGCCCTCTTCGGCGATGATCAGCGTCCGCTCGAACTGTCCGGAGTCGGCCTGGTTGATGCGGAAGTAAGTCATCAGTTCGATGGGGCAGCGCACGCCCTTGGGTATGTAGACGAACGAGCCGTCGCTGAAGACGGCCGAGTTCAAAGTGGCGTAGAAATTGTCGGCGTAAGGCACCACGGAGCCCAGGTATTTCTGGACCAGTTCAGTGTGGTCTCGGACGGCTTCGCTGATGGGGCAGAAGATGACGCCGTGTTTCTCCAGTGTCTCTTTATATGTGGTGGCCACCGAGGCGCTGTCCAGCACCGCGTCCACCGCTACGCCGGCCAGGCGTTCCCTTTCTTGGAGGGGGATGCCCAGCTTCTCGAAGGCCGCCAAAATCTCTGGGTCGACCTCGTCCAAGCTCTTGGGAGCGTCGGTCTTGGGCGCGGCGTAGTAATAGATGTTCTGGTAGTCGATGGGCGGGTATTCCACGTTGGCCCAGGTTGGCGCCTGCTGCTTCAGTTTCTGCCAATGCTTGAATGCCTTGAGACGCCACTCCAACAGCCATTCCGGCTCATCTTTCTTGGCTGAGATCAGCCGGACGATGTCTTCATTCAACCCCTTGGGGGCGAGGTCGGACTCGATATCGATGGTGAAGCCCCATTTGTAGTCCGCGTCCAACTCACTTGAGGTGGCGTTGCGCGAAATGACCTTGGGTGTGGTCATTGAATGCTCCTAAATCGGGTCAGGAAGGCTGGCCTGAACAGAAATCACACGGACGGTTTTTGAATCAAGCCGACCTGCAATTTAATATTGTCGACCCATTTGGTCAACAATTATGCTACCATTGGTATCTGAGGCTGTCAACGAGTTTCGTAACCGGCCGTAAAGACCGTTCTTGATGGCTGGGGCAGCTGTCCCATAGAGACGATGTTGCGACTACTTTGTCGACACTTTGCCTCTATCAGGCGAAGCGGTTGACAATAATTCGCTATCTCCTGGTCACATTATTCAGAATCATTATATTATTTGACGTTTTCCAGCATCCATAGTATATGTTTCGGTATGTAAATAGGATTAGTGGTTGTTGCAGTGTTACAAGAATGATTCCACCATTTTGGTAATGAACAATGTCTAGCGAGTTCCCGTTGGGAGACTGTCATACCCACTTGGACCAATATCCCTCTGCAGAGATGTCCGAGATATTGGATAGGGCCCGCGAATCGGGTGTGGCCTTCGCTGTCTGTGCCGGCACCACCCTACAGTCTACTCAAGACTGCATCGACCTGGCTGAGCAGCACGGACCGCTCTACGCTGGTGTCGGTATCCACCCCATGGAAGCCAACGAACCGGTCACCGAAGATATCTACGCTGAACTCGAGCGCATGGCCAAGTCATCAAGCAAGGTTGTCTGTATCAGTGAAGTGGGCTTGGATTACCTACCCGCCTCCCCGGACCACGAAACCCAGGACCAGGTGTTTCGGCAGCACATCCGTCTGGCGCGCAGTCTTAGTTTGCCCATAATATTCCACTCCAGGGAGTCACACCCGGAAGTTTTCAAGGTATTGCGGGAAGAGAGCGCCGGGGACATCGGCGGAGCGATGCATTACTTCCAGGGCGACGAAACCACCGCCCGGGAAGCCATCGATTGCGGTTTCTACATCTCTTTGGCTCGCCCTCTGACCCGGCTGCCGGAACTACAAGAGGTGGCCAAGGTTATACCCCTGGAGAATATCGTCCTGGAGACTGACGCGGCGCCGCAACCCTTCAAGAAATACCGCACCAACTGGACGGAGCCAAGACACGTCCAGTCGGTAGCCCAGACCTTGGCCGAGGTCAAAGACATCCCGGTCGAAGAGGTCGCAAGGGTAACCACGGCAAATCTGGTGCGATTGCTCCGGCTTGAACGCCTAATTAACGCGGGTTGACCGTTATGGCAAACCAGCCTAGACGCAGTTCCGGGGGCGGTTCTTCCGGTGGACAGTTGAACTTCCATCAATTGTATATATTCCAAATGGTCGCTAGCCACCTGAATTTCTCACGGGCGGCGGAAGCCATGGAGATCACCCAACCGGCGGTGTCCATCCAGGTCCAAGAGCTGGAGAAGTTCTTGGGCATCACCCTGTTCTATCGGCGGCCCCGCGGTCTGAGAATCACCGAGGCAGGAAACGCGGTCTTGGCCTACGCCCAACAGATCTTCGCGCTCTCCACACAGTTGGTCGATACCATCCAAGAGATGGAAGACCTCCAGACCGGCCGCCTGGTGCTGGGCGCCAGCACCACACCCGCCGAGTATGTGCTTCCCTCAGTCGTGGGGCGGTTCCGGCAGATCTATCCCGGCATCCACGTTGAATTGGTGATCGGCAACACCCGGACCATCATGCAACGGATACTTGACCGTGAGATGGACCTGGGAATGGTCGGCGATAATGTTGAAGAATACTCCAGCGAACTGGAGATGGTGGAATTCCAAGACGATGAGATTGTTCTGGTCTCCGCGCCTGACCACCCGGTGACGACCTTGAACCGGCCGTCAGTCAAGCAGGTGATGGAACTGGGACTGGTGGCCAGGGAAGTGGGTTCGCTAACGCGCCAGTCGGCGGAACGCCATTTCCAGCAGCTTGGCCTCGTGCCCAAGATCGCCATCGAACTTGGCAGCAATCAAGCGATCAAGCAAGCGGCAACGGCCGGAGGCGGCATCGGCATCATCTCTCGGCTGGGAATCACTGCCGAGCTGAAAGCCGGCATGCTGGTGGTGCTTGATGTGGAGGGCTGGGAATGCCGGAGGCCGTTGACCTTGATTCAACCGAAAGACCGTTATCTCTCCCCGTCACAACGCGCCTTCCGCGAGTTCCTCATGGCTGAGAGGGCTTCTTTTACTGATATGGCAACCACTTCTTAACTCCCGGACCAACTCACGGATTAACCCACGGTGCCGGACTTCGCAGGGGATTGAGCGTACGTTGGGCCGGTGATACCATTATTCTTGCAGCTCCAGATTTAACGGTTCTCACCCAGTTATCTGGGGATTTGGTAGGTTTGCCACTGGCCGCCAACTTTGTTGATTCGGACCAAGCCGCTGTTGACCCCTAAACAGGGACACAGTAGGCGACGGAGACAGATCAGATGTTACCCAATAATTGCCAGATGGCCCTGAAAGAATGGGCGATCACCATTGAAGCCATGGCCCAGGGAGACCAGGTCCTCCTGCTCCGAAAGGGCGGCATCCACGAAGACGGCAAGGATTTCCGTGTTATTCACCGAGAGTTCCTGTTCTACCCCACCTACCTTCATCAGAAGGAAGACCTGTTGCAGCCTTCCCATCAGCCTGCCCTGCGCAAGCTGCTGGAACAACCCCAGAACGGCGACAAGGTTACCTTCACTTACTGGGCGAAAGCCGAGGAAGTGTTGGAGATCTCCGACCAGGAGAAAGTAGACGACCTGGAGCCTCATTACATCTGGACGACTGCCTACGCCCAGTCCAGGCTCCATTGGAAGCCCATGCTTCCGCTGTCGGTGCTTCTACTCCGCGTCTACAAGCTGGAGCAGCCGGTGACCGTTTCCTACCTGCCGGAATACGGCGGTTGCACATCGTGGGTGGAGGTCTTGTCGGACGTTAACCTGGGAAAGATGGAGCCGGCGTTGGATGACGCCGAGTTCCAGCGCAGGGTTGACGACATCAAGGGTAGCCTTGGTCTTATAGTAACCGCCGAGTAACCGTGGGTTAACTGCGGGCTAGTTGGGAATCATAAGTAGGGTGCATGGGTAAGTTGCTCGCCTTGTTGAAGGCGGAAAGCATACGAAGGGGACTGGTCCAACCGGGCCGGGCCGTCGACGCCAAAGCCGCCTTCGCACTGGTGAGGGACATGCCTTACCAACGCGCCCGCAGCCAGGCCCTCGAGTCGGTGGTCCAAGAATGGCGCGGCACCTGCTCTGGCAAACACTATCTCCTGGACGAGATATTCCGGGAAGAAGGCCTGGAATCTAAGGTAATCATGTCCACCCACAGATTCACTGAGGAGACCATCGCCAATTTCCCTCCCGAGTTACAGGAAGTGGTCACCAGAGGCCCGGTGCCCGACGTTCATACCTACATCCGGCTGAACATCGATGCCGGTTGGATGACCGTGGATGCCACCTGGCCAACCAAGGCGGCGCCACTGGGCATGACGGTCAACAGCGACTTTCAGCCCGGCAACGATACGGCGCTGGCCTGCAATCTCATCGAGACCTACTAGGTACCCGATGGCCGGGACCCTCAGGGGTTCAAAGAAGAACTGATCGAAAATTTCTGCGGCTCGCAAACCGATGACCGGGACCGGTTCATTAACGGCATGGGCGAGTGGCTGAACAAGTACACCTCTTAGATTTAAGGACGTAATACTAATGAAGTTTCGTACACTGCCCCGCACCGACCTGGTCCTCTCCGAGGTTGGTTTCGGAGTCTGGACCGTGGCCACCAATTGGTGGGGTAAGATTGAAGATGCCGACAAAAAAGCATTGTTGGAGAACGCCGTCGAAGAGGGGATCAACTTCTTCGACACCGCCGACACCTATGGTGACGGGCTTGGCGAGGAAATATTGGCCGATGTGCTGGGCCACAAGCGCCATGACCTCATCGTCGCCACCAAATTTGGCTATGACATCTATGATCCGACTCCCAGAGACGGGCACAAAGAGCGCGCACAGAAGTTTGACAAAGAGTTCGTGAAGTACGCCTGCGAGCAGAGCCTACGCCGGCTGGGCACCGATTATATCGACCTGTACCAAGCTCACAACATCAAGGTAGCTGACCTGGAGAAGGACGAGCTGTTCGAGACGCTGGAACAGCTCCAGTTCGAAGGCAAGATCCGTTACTTCGGGGTGGCGATCGGCCCAGACATCGGCTGGGTCGAAGAGGGCGAATACTCTATCACAGAGCGCCAGGTGAAGAGCGCGCAGATCATCTACAGCCTGCTGGAGCAGGACCCCGCCAAGCGGTTCATCGAATTGGCCGGACAGAATGACGTTGGCCTGCTGTCACGGGTCCCCCACGCCTCCAACACACTCACCGGGGAGTTCGATCACGGGCTGCCGGTCTTCGACGCCGACGACCACCGGGCCCACCGCAAGAACGAGTGGCTGGAAGAAGCCATGCGCAAGGTCGACCACATCCGGTTCTTGGTGCAAGAAGACACCCGGACCATGGCCCAAGCAGCCATCCAGTTTGTGCTGAAGCCGCCCGCCGTCGTCTCGGTGCTGCCCAACTTCACCACCCTGTCGGAATTGAAGGAATACACCAGTGCGGTGGACACTCCGAAAATAACCGACGCGGAACAGGCGAAGCTGGACGAGCTGTGGGAGCATGGCTTCGACATCTCGGAACCGGAGCCCCAATTCCGCGAGATTTAACGGGCTGTTATACAACCTGAATACGCCGGACGGTCTGTTATCAAGCCCGGCAAATTCTACCGCATAACAGAATATATGGCCGAATATCTACGCTATTCGTAATGGTTAGTCGTGATTATCGGCCATTTTTCTTTTCTCTTTAAGTTGATTTGTCTTTGATGTCCATTATATAGTCCGTGGGTTGGATTCAGGGCCTGCGCTCTGGAACAGGGGACCGAAAGCCCAGAAGGGCATAGGCCACTGGGAGGAAGTGCCCGTGACTATTCAAGCGCCACAGACTGTGAAGTTTGTTTACCGGTTTGACGAGGGAAACGCCTCCATGGCGGATCTCCTTGGCGGCAAGGGCAGCAACCTTTGTGAGATGGCCCGGTTGGGGCTCCCCGTCCCGCCAGGTTTCGTTGTCTCCACCCAGGTTTGCCGGGACTACCTGACCAAGAATCAGACCCTTCCTGAAGGGCTTGAAGAGTCGATCAGGGACAATATCCAGCTACTGGAAAAGTCCATCGGCCGCAACTTCGGCTCGACCTCCAGTCCCCTATTGGTGTCAGTGCGCTCTGGGGCCCGCATCTCCATGCCTGGCATGATGGACACCATCTTGAACTTGGGCATCAACGATCAGATCGTAGAGGGCCTGGCCTCCATGATGGGAGACCCCCGTCCAGCCTACGACGCCTACCGCCGCTTTATCCAGATCTACTCGGAAGTGGTCATGGATGTGAAGCCTGAGCCGTTTGAGACGGTCTTGGCGGTCCACAAAGAGAAAGCGGGCGTGGCCCTGGATCACCAACTGACGGCCGAGCAGTTGCAAGACGTGGTGGCCGACTTCAAGCAGGTCACCAAGGACGCGACCGGCTCCGAGCCGCCATCGGACCCCTGGGAACAACTGATGGCTGCCGTGGAGGCCGTGTTCCGCAGTTGGAACACTCCCCGGGCCGTCTTCTATCGCGACCACAACAAAATCGGCCACGACATGGGTACCGCCGTAACCATCATGGCTATGGTCTTCGGTAATCTGGGCCCCAGCAGCGGCACCGGCGTGCTGTTCACCCGTAACCCCTCCACCGGAAAGGCGCAGATCTACGGCGAGTTCCTGACCAACGCCCAGGGCGAGGACGTGGTGGCCGGCGTGCGCACCCCGGAACCCATCGCCAGCCTGAAAGATGTCATGCCCAAATGCTACGGCCTGCTCATGGAGTTGGCGAAGAACCTGGAGATCCATTACTCAGACATGCAGGACGTGGAATTCACCATCGAGAACTCACGCCTATTCCTGCTGCAGACCCGCAACGCCAAGCGCACGGCCCTATCGGCTGTGAAGACGGCGGTGGATATGGTCGATGAGGGTCTGATCAGCCAGTCCCAAGCCCTGCTGAGGGTGGACGCCGAGGAGATATCAAATCTTCTGGTGCCTCAGCTCTCTGAGGGCATCTCCCAGGACGCGCTGGATGACCGGTTCCAGGCCCGCGGCGCCCCCGCTTCCCCCGGTGCTGCCACGGGTACGGTCTGCTTCGACGCCACCAAGGCCGCCCAGTTGGCCGAGGCTGGCGTGGACGTGATATTGGTGCGCCCGGAGACCAAGCCAGATGACATCCATGGAATCACTGCAGCCGTAGGCGTCGTGACCAGCCGCGGTGGAGTAACCAGCCACGCGGCGGTGGTGACCAGAGGGCTGGGAAAGCCCTGCATCGTCGGCTGCGAAGCCATACAAGTCGACTTGGAAGCCGGTCTATTCACGGCTGGGCGCAAGACCGTCAACGAAGGCGACCAGATCAGCATGGACGGGGCCACCGGTTCGGTCTATGCCGGAGAGCTGGAGATCGTCAGTCCCAGCCTGGAAGACCTGCCTGAAGCCATTGAATTGCTGCGTTGGGCCGACCAGACTCGCAAGTTGGGGGTCATGGCCAACGCGGACACCCCATCAGACGCAGCCCAAGCCTTGGTCATGGGCGCGGAAGGCATCGGCCTCTGCCGCACCGAGCACATGTTCTTGGATCCAAAGCGCCTGCCGTCGGTGCGCCAGATGTTGCTGAACGCCGAGGCTGCGGAGGCCTGGCGCAGGGAGAGCAACGACCGGATATTCCGTGCGGAAAATGAACCGGACGCCTCGCAAGCCGTGAGGGACTTTTACGAAGCTTTGGACCAGGTCCGGGAGCTTCAGACCGCCGATTTCAACGGGATCCTGCGGGTCATGGGAACCCGGCCGGTGATCATCCGCCTGTTGGACGCCCCGCTCCACGAATTTTTGCCTCCTTATGAGACTCTGCTGACCGAACTGATGGACCTGCGCCACGTTGGTGCGCCCTTGCCGGAGCTGGAAGAGAAAGAGTCGTTCCTGCACCTGGTGGATTCACTACGGGAGTCGAACCCCATGCTGGGACACCGCGGCTGCCGGCTGGGACTGAGCTTCCCGGCCATCTACCGGATGCAGGTTGAAGCCATCATCACCGCCGGCGCCCAACTGGTGAAAGAGGGCCTCGATGTTAATCCGGAGATCATGATTCCGCTGACGGTAGATGTTGAGGAGATGCACCGGCTGCGCGAAGACCTAAGCCTGGTGGCCTCTCATGTCCAGGAGCGCCAGGGCGTCAAGGTCCACTACATGTTTGGCACCATGATCGAGACGCCCCGTGCCGCGCTTACCGCCGGTGAGATCGCCAAGGAATCGGAGTTCTTCAGCTTCGGCACCAACGACCTGACCCAGATGGCCTTTGGGTTCAGCCGAGACGACGCCGAGGGCAAGTTCCTCCGGCGGTACATCGACGAGGGTGTGCTGCCCGATGATCCCTTCGCCTCCATCGACCCCCAGGGTGTCGGGGCGCTGATCAAGATAGGAGTGGAAGCAGGGCGGCGGGAGCGGCCCAACCTCGAGATAGGCATATGCGGCGAACACGGCGGAGACCCGGCCAGCGTGGCGTTCTGCCATGAAGCCGGACTCGACTACGTGAGCTGCTCGCCCTTCCGTGTTCCGGTGGCCCGGCTGGCGGCTGCCCAGGCGGCGCTGTCCGACAGCTAGATCTATCCGTGGCCAGATTCGATGAAGTGGACGACGCTCACCTGCATGTGGGCGTCGTCTTTGTTGATATGGAACGTTGTTGACCCTCATTTGGCCCTGAGATAGACTGCGTGCCAGGCACATTCCCCCCAAGAACAAGGAGTTACTGTTGACGACTACACCCCCTGAGGCCCGTGCCCAGATTGTAAATATGGTCCGTGACTTTGTGAAACGGGAAGTGGAGCCAGTGGCCGCCGAACATGACCGCGAGGATACGGTGCCATTCGAGCTCATCGACCGCATGAAAGAGTTGGGCCTGTTCGGCATCACGGTGCCCGAAGAATACGGCGGCATGGGGTTGGACTACACGACATTCGCCTCGATATTCGAGGAGCTGAGCAAGGGGTTCATGACCCTGAGCGGGGCCATCGGGACCCACCACATCCTGACCTACGTCCTGACTCATTACGGCACAGAAGAGCAAAAGCAGAAGTTCCTGCCTGACCTGGCCTCCGGACGCAAACGAGGCGGCCTGGCCCTCACCGAGCCCAGCGGCGGCACCGACATGGCCAACCTTCAGACCACGGCCAAGAAAGACGGCGAAGAGTACACCATCAACGGCACCAAGATGTTCATCACCAACGGGCGCTACGGCGACATGTTCTGCCTCCTTGCCCGTACCGACCCCGACATGGAGCCCAAGCACAAAGGGATCAGTTGCTTCGTGGTGGAGAAGGGCGGCCCCGGCTTCGAAGTGGGCCGTGACTTGGACAAGTTGGGTTACCGTGGACTCGACACCTGCGAGCTGATCTTCGACAACTACGCGGTGCCGGAGGATAACTTGATCGGCGGGGAAGAGGGAGCCGGGTTTGGCATGGTCATGAGCGGGCTGGAAACCGGCCGCATCAACGTGGCCGCCCGGGCGGTGGGCGTGGCCCAAGCCGCGTTCGAAGCCGCCATCAGGTATTCCCAGCAGCGGGAGACCTTCGGCAAGCCCATCGCCGAACACCAAGCCATCCAGCTCAAGTTGGCCGACATGGCGACCAAGATTCAGGCTGCAAGGCTGCTGGTATACGACGCCGCGGCCAAGAAGGACACGGGACAAAGGGTGGACCTTGAGTCGGGCATGGCCAAGCTATTCGCCAGTGAGGTCTGCTTGGAAGTTGCCATGGAGTCCATGCGCGTCCACGGCGGATATGGGTACATCAAGGAATCGCCGGTGGAGCGCTACTACCGGGACGCCCCGCTGATGATCATCGGCGAGGGCACCAACGAGGTGATGCGGCTGGTGATTGCCAAGCAGTTGTTGAGGCTGCCCGAGTATCAGTTGTAGGCGCCCTTGACATTTGATTATCCGCACGTAGGGGCACGGCAATACCGTGCCCCTACGTTATTGCCCAGTCAGCACCGTCATTCTAGCGAAGGCCGCAATCCACTGCGCACAAGATGCCCACTCATCCACTCATCCACTCATCCGCTCACCCTGAGCCTGTCGAAGGACTGGCTGAAGTCAAGGCACTAATCACGAGCAGCATGGCGTACCCCAAGTCGTGGTTCGACAGGCTCACCATGAGCGGAAGGGTTGGGCACTTTGAAAATGGCGGGCGCAGTGGATTCCGGCCTCCGCCGGAATGACGATGGGGCCGGAGTGACGATGAAGACACCGCTCAGATAGAAAAACCCCTCTCCGGCATGGAGAGGGGTTTTTAATCGGTCATTGCAGGTAGTCGGTGATTACTGCCCTTTCCATTGGGGTTTGCGCTTCTCGGCGAAGGCTTTGGGGCCTTCTTTGGAGTCTTCGGTTTGGAGCAAGGCGTCGTACATCTGGTAGGTAAGGGCTGAGATGTCCTGGTTGGACATGTTCAGGCCCCGGTAGGCCAGTTCCTTAAAGGTCTGCACGGCAAGGGGTGCGTTGTCGGCTATCTGTTGGGCCATAGCCATCGCCTCTTCCATCAGGTCTCCGGCCGGTACCACTTTGTTCAGGAACCCCATGTCGTAGGCCCGCTGGGCGGTCACCGGCTGGGCGGTCAGCACTAACTCCAACACCGATGCCAGGTTCATCTGCTTGGGCAGGATGGTGCCGAAGGGAGGCAGCAGGCTCCACCTTGTTTCAGATATGCCCAGTTTAGCCTCTTCGGATGCGATACGGAGGTCGCACATCTGGGCGATGGACCAGCCGCCGGCCAGGGCAAAACCGTTCACAGCGGCGATCAAGGGCTTCCAGGTGCGGGGCCACATGAAAGGGGTTTCCTTGGTCATGCTGGCTGATGCGTCTGCTTGAATGCCTTTGGCATTGTCTTCGGCCCGCTCTTTCAGGTCGCGGCCCGAGCAGAAAGCCCGCCCCGCGCCGGTGATGATGGCGACGAAGGCGTCGGAGTCGTTGTCGAACTCAACCAGGGCGTCCGCCAATTCGCCGCGAAGTTGCCGGTTGATGGCGTTCAGTGAGTCCGGCCGGTTCATGGTCATGGTAACGATGTTGCCAGTTTTTTCGTAGATAATCGTCTCAGCCAAAACTATTCGCTCCTAAGGGATGATATTAGAGTCCAGCTTACGCGTACGGCCCCAGGCTCGTGCCGCCTATGACGTGGATGTGGCCGTGGGCCTGGCTCTGCATCCCGTCATGTCCGAAGTTCGAGAGTATCCGAAAGCCGTTAGGGGCGTACATAGCGCCCATGTCCACGGCCAGATTGCCCATGCGGGTCAGCAGGTCGCTACTCCACAACTGTATCTGGCTCACGTGCTTACGAGGCATGACCAGCAGCATCAGAGGGACCCAGGTGAGCTTGTTTACGATGACCATCAGCTCGTCGTCCAGATAGCGGTACTTGGCCGGTTCTTGGCCGTCTGAGATACGGCAGAATACACAGTTGGGATCTGACCTCAAGAGCAATCTGTCCTAATAGTTTGGTGGTTCGCCTTGAGACGGTCACTTTACGAGTCTCGCCTGGAAACTATAGATTGCGGCCATTTTCTTGTCAACGAGATTGTGCCTAGGCAGGCTGGGTTAGAACACGGCCTGTGGTATCATCTTCAACGGAGGACGCCATGTTCGGATTAGCCGTGCTGACGGTCAGCACATCAGGGTCACAGGGAAAACGAGACGACAGCAGCGGTCAGGCCATCAAAGACCTTCTGGAGGGCAATGACTTCCAGGTCGTCCGCTACGAGATAGTGTCAGACGACAAGGACACGATCTCGACGAAGTTGGCCGAGTGGGCCGATGCCGAAGACGTGGACCTGATTGTGAGCACCGGTGGCACGGGACTGGGCCGTTATGACATTACTCCCGAAGCATGCTTAGCCATACTGGACAAAGAGGTTCCCGGAATGGCGGAAGCGATGCGGGCCAAGACTCTGGAGTTTACGCCGATGGCTATGATCAGCCGTTCGGTGACCGGCATACGGGGCAATACCCTGATTATTACGCTGCCAGGTAGCACCAAGGCGGTCCAGGAATGTCTGGACGTGGTGATGCCCGTGATACCCCACGCGCTGGAATTGCTCCACCGGGAGACCGTAAACGAGCATCCCCAGTATACCGGCTGACCCTGCAATGCAACTGTCACCCTGAGTGAAGCGAAAGGTCTCATTGCTTTGGTCGAGAGGCGCTTCACCAAAGCAACGAGATTTCTCGCCGGTCTACGACGCGCTTCGAAATGACAGGATAACCAACGGTCTAAGAGATAGAACGTCCGCGGGCCTTTAGTTGTCCCATCAAAAACTAAAAAGAGTTGTGACGATGAGCGAACAGACCAACGATACGCAGGTTGTTTACTGGCCCAGGGTGAAAGAGATTCTGGACGGGATCATGGCCCGTTGGATCGAACGCTGGGGACGGCAGCCGCTGCCCGGCATCCACGCGTATTACTGGGAGACTCCCCAAGAACTCCAGGAATCGGTCTTGTCCGGTCTCCGGTCCATCGAACCCGGAAAACCCGCCAGAGAGACCAACTTGGTGAAGTCATTGGCCAGGGCCGTCGGCACCTCCGGGAAGATGCCCCTGCGCGGGCCGTTCCTGTCCACGGAAGAAGTGGACGAAGTGGTGGCTTGGATCGACGGAGGAATGCCTGAAGGTCCGTAGCAGCAATCTTCCAGTTAAGCCGATAAAAGAAAGAGCCCATCCTTCCGCGGAAGGATGGGCTCTTTCTTTTGCCTTGTTCGTTGCGTTGCGGTCTAGACCAGCGCCGGTTCAGCTTCCTTAATGTAAACCTGGAGGCGGTTCCGGGTGTGGTCGATGATCACGATCCGGCCCTGAGGGTCAATCTTGACTCCACAAGGATGCGACAGACCCTTCTCGTAGGTAGGGTTGTTGGCGAAAGCTAGGTTCCGCTGGCGGATCATGTCTGGGTTGGACGCAAGCTTGTCCCGTCCCCACTTGGAGAGCACGGCTTCACCGTGGAACTCCGTGATGTAGCGGCCATCGGGAGCGAAGACTTGCACCCGGTTGTTCATCCAGTCGGCAACGTAGATGTCACCGTCTGCGTCCACGGACAGGCCGTTGGGCCTGTTCAGTTGACCGACGCCACTGCCGGTGGAGCCGATGGAGGCTTCCCATTTGCCGTCGGCGGTGAACTTCTGGATGCGGTCATTGCGCCAGTCGGCAATGTAGATGTGGCCTTCAGCATCGAGCGCGATGCCCCAAGGCATGTTCATCTCGCCATCGGCGCTGCCCTTTGTGCCGAACTTGTTGATGTACTTGCCGTCTAGGCTGAACTTCTGAACCCGGCTGTTGCCGGCGTCAACGACAAACATGTTGTCGTCTTTGTCGATGGCCAGACCGGCGGGTCCGTTGAGTTCTCCGTCGCCGGAGCCGGCGGTGCCCCACTTGCTGACGAACTCACCGTCTTTGGTGAACTTGGTGATGCGGTTCAGCCATTCGTCGGCCAGGTAAAGGTTGCCTTTGCTGTCCAGAGCGATGGACGTGGGCCACATGAACTCGCCGTCGGCCTCGCCGTAGGCTCCGAATTCTGTGATGTAATCTTCGTCCAAGGTAACCACGGTGACGTGCACGCCATCCGGCCGGTTCTCATAGGACCGGTTGCAGATGTAGACGGTGCCGTCGGGGGCGATGGCCATGTCTGTGGGGTTACGGAAACCCGTACCGGCAAATTCTGCGCGGCCCACGGAATGGCTGTGCTTATATGTTCGGCTGGTTAGACCGAAGAAATGTGTTGCCATATCTCAATTCCTCTTCGTCTCTAGGTACGCTGGGCCGAATTTTGGCCCGGCGTTTTGTTTCGTTATTTTGCCGTTAGCCGCTTAAGCGAAGAACTTAACTCGCTCGAAGTTGCCACCGACGATGGGCTCTGCATCAAGTTGGAACCAGTCTTCCAGGATGGTGGAGTAGACAGACCGGAAGTCCAGGTTGAACTTCAAGTTGCCGCCCTCTTCCTGCTGGGAGGGCTCCAGTGACGGGTACGTGCCGTAGACTCCGCCCTTGATGTGCTCGCCTACCATGAAGGCAACACCGGCGGCGCCGTGGTCGGTGCCGGAGCCGTTGTCGATGACGCGGCGGCCGAACTCACTGAACAACAACAGGGTGACGTTGTCGCTGGCGTCATGCTCACGCAGGTCAGTCATGAACGTGTCCACGGTGTCGGAGACGTCGGTGAGCAGTCCGGCGTTGGCCTGCGCCTGATTGGCGTGGGAGTCGAAGCCGTTGTACGGGGAAGTCGTGTACAGGACCCGGGTGCCGAACTCGGCGAAGTGGGTCTGTGCGATGTTCTTCATGTACTGGCCGATGGCGGTGGGCGAGTACTCCACGCTGGAGGTGTATTTGTCTGGCGCCGTAGACAGGATGTCGGCGCCCTTCAAGGCGTCAGTGCCGGTCTGGTGGATGTAGTCCATGACTGCGCCGGTGCCGATGGCGGGAGCATACATGCGGCCGAACACGTCAAGCGCGTCGTTCCGCTGGCTCTCGCCCTCGATGCCGGTCAACAGACCGTAGGTCTCCAAGTTGCCGACGGAGGCTACGGGAACGCCATCCATGACCAATGCCCGGGGAAGGCCACGGCCGAAGTTGACGGCGGTCAATACATTCTCGGAGTTAGGGTCCAACTGTTTGGTGGCCCGGCCTAGCCAGCCCTCGGTGCCGATGATCTCTGGCTCACAGGTGTGCCAGATGTCCATGGAGCGGAAGTGGGAGTAGCTGGGGGTGGGGTATCCGATACCCACGAAGATAGCCAATTTGCCTTCGTCCCAGTACTTCTTCAAAGGACCCATGGTCGGGTGGAAGCCTATCTCGTCATTGATGGGAATGATCTGGTCTTCAGGGACCGCCAAGGTGGGGCGGGAGTCCCGGTAGAAGCCATTATTGCGAGGGATGACGCAGTTTAGGCCATCGTTTCCGCCGGACAGGGAAAGAACTGCCAGGACGGGATCTTTCTTGGTTTGAACCATGATTTCTCCTTAACTTTTTAGGTATCTCGAGAGTCCGTCTACTTTAAGTAGACTTACTCGAACTGGAATTCGGCGGTGGCTGCGATCATCTGGAACATCTCGCCGGTGCGCCGTGTGAATTCGATCTTCTCAGAGTCGGTGCCGTGAGATAGCTCGCCTTCGTTGGTGGCGTGACTGATCAACTGGCTCATGGTGTCTGGGGACAAGACCACGGGGCCTGTCAGGTCCAGACAGCCGTTGACGAACTGTTCGGGGCTCAATTTATCACCGCGGGCCATCAGGCGGACGACCAAGGAGCGGACGCCCTCTAGCTCGGTGTTGCCGAGCAGGTCGGAGGCGAAGTTGATGCGCTCGACCAATGTTCCGCTGTCGATCCACTCGCGGCCGGTGTGCCAGCCTTCAACGGTGGGCGGGTTCATCAGGTCCATGCCCATGTACTTGGGCTCCTGGGAGGCTTCGAACAGGCCGGGCTGGTAGCCTTTGAACTCTCCAGTCATGCGGAGCAGGCTGACAACCATCTCGGTGGGGTTCTT
>CEUD01125602.1_pt1 | contig 20893 bp, 18 predicted proteins | sample 356481 | NCBI WGS metagenome assembly CEUD01 (sample SAMEA2623314, study PRJEB7988) | marine metagenome | isolation source: saline water (ENVO:00002010), including | reverse complement strand
TTGAATCGAAAAACATGTTGATCGAGGCGCAGCGCATCCGCATGCGCACGGAATACGATATCGAGTTGCTGCAAGAGATGGGCTTTTGCACCGGCATTGAGAATTACTCACGCTACCTTTCCGGTCGTAAGCCCGGTGAGCGTCCTTTCTGCCTGGTCGATTTCTTTCCCGATGACGCGCTGCTCTTTGTCGATGAGAGTCACGTGACCTTGCCCCAGGTGCGCGCTATGTATAATGGCGACCGCGCGCGCAAAGAGCGCCTAGTCGACTTTGGCTTTCGTCTGCCCTCGGCCATGGACAATCGTCCGCAAAAGGAGGAGGAGTTTAATCAAATTACTGGGCAGACCATCTACGTGTCCGCGACTCCCGCGCAGCATGAGTACGACGTATCCAAGGTGATTGCCGAGCAAGTGATTCGCCCGACCGGCTTGGTGGATCCGGTGATGGAAATTCGCCCGATTCAGGGGCAGGTGGAGGACTTTATTGGCGAAGTGCGTCAGGCGGCCGACATGGGCGAGCGCACCCTAGCTACGACTTTGACCAAGCGTATGTCGGAGGACTTGAGTGACTACTTACGTGAGGCTGGCCTGAATGTGGAATACCTGCACTCTGATATCGATGCCATCGAGCGCGTTGAAATTCTTCGCCGCCTACGCAAGGGAGAGTTTGATGTCTTGGTTGGTGTCAATTTGCTGCGAGAAGGACTGGACTTGCCCGAGGTGGCGCTCGTCGCGATACTGGACGCAGATAAGGAGGGCTTTTTGCGTAGCGCCACCAGCTTGATTCAAACCGCTGGCCGTGCGGCGCGCCATGAAAAGGGGCGCGTCATTCTCTATGCGGATGTGATTACCAAGTCGATTCAGCTTACACTTGAAACCACCGATTACCGTAGGGAGAAGCAGCTCGCACATAATAAGCAGCACGGCATCATCCCGGTTGGGGTGAAGCGCGATATCGATGATGGCTTGCAGGCGCCCGGTAAGCGCTACGATGAACGCGAAGACGATGTCATCGGCCTGCTCGCGGAGTCCGACGATCGCGATGTCGCGGAAGTTATCGCTGAGATGGAAGAAGAAATGTTGGAGGCCGCGCGTAAGTTGGAATTTGAGAAAGCGGCCATGATCCGCGACCAAATCGAGACCCTGCAGAGCGGTAAACACGGCGGTGGCGAGAGTGGCGCCGCCAAGGGTAAGCCCTGCAAAAAACGTAAATCTAAGGCTGTTTATAATAAGAGTGGCCTGCCTAGGAAGAAAAAATAGTGGCGGGGCCTGATCGCCGTATAGTTCTAATGTTATTTTATGGAGCGCATGTAGAACTGCTAATTTACACTCATTCAAGTCACTGCAAAAAACGCATCCACTAACGCAAAGACCCACGCTCGATGAGGCTGCCCTCAAGTCGTATGAGGCTTGTGGGGCGTGTGTTGTCCTCGATTCGTTTCATTAATAGTTCGGCAGCAGTTTCGCCTATCATGTTCGCGGGTTGACGGATGACTGTCAGTCCGGGTGTTACAAATGTTGCCCAAGTGGGATCATCGAAGCAGGCGAAGCCGATGGTCTCTGGTATTGAGAGATTGGCTGCGTGGATGGCGCGATAGGCGCCAGTCGCGATTAGGGCGCTGCTGCAAATGATTGCGTCGGGCTTCTCGTTGGCGGCCAGTAGGCGTTCCATGGCGCTGCGGCCTTCGGCTTCGAAGGCTGGGACGCGTTCGATGGAGAGAGCTTGTTGATCATTTTCTTGTAGTGCGGATTTGAAGCCTGCGAGGCGTTCGTCGGCGGTAAAGCTGTTCTTGCCGAAGATCCCTGCGATGCGTTGATAGCCGCTTTTTATTACGCGTCGGGTGAGTATGTGAGCGCCGCGTATGTTGTCGCCCAATACTGCGTCAAAATCTGAGTTAACATGGCGATCGACCATTACCGAGGGGATGCCCTGTTGTTGTAGCTTTTGGATGGGAGCGAGCCCCTGACTAGAGGGCGAGATGATGACGCCGGCCACTTGTTCCTGTCCAACTAGTTCTAAGTAGCGGCGCTCTTTTTCTGGGTTTTCATCGGTGTTGCAGACGAAGACGCAAAATCCACGCTTTTGCGCAAAGGTCTCTACGGCGCGGCATAATTCGCCGAAAAAAGGATTTTGAATGTCTGATACAATCAGCGCGAGGATGCGGGAGCCTGGGTTTCGGAGCTGTTGTGCCGCGCGGTTGGGGCGGTAGCCTAGCTTTTTGACCGCAGCTTCAACTTTGGCGCGGGCTTCCTCGCTGATGTAGCCTTTGTTGGCCATCATGCGGGAGACGGTTGCTGTGGATACTCCGGCTTCGCGGGCGACATCTTTAATGCTGGCCATGGGAGAAAGGTGGTATGTTGAGGGTGAACGTAAGTTTGTGGATTACGAAGTGTGTAAGCTGCTTGTAGCTCGATGTGTAAACGATGCCAGATAATTTTGAATTTATTATACGTGCTTGAATTCATCATATAAGCGGTGTTTTCGGGGGGGGGCTTATTATTATGAAAATGCTTGACTGATTTATGTAATCGTTTACATATTGAGCTGTGACTCTATTTTAACCCCCCTAGTTGAAGACCCCTTATGTTGAATCTTACTCCTACAGATATTCGCCTCGGTGGCAGCTTTGCTGACCGTGAAGAAGCCATCCGCGCGATCGCCGCACTGCTTGCTGATAGTGGTGCTGTTGAGTCCGCCTATGTTGATAGTATGTTGGGGCGCGAGCGCACCGCAAATACTTACCTTGGCAATGGTGTCGCGATTCCTCATGGGCAACCGCAACACGCGAACTTGATACGAGAAACGCGGGTGGTGCTAATTCAGGTCCCCGATGGGGTGGCTTGGAAAGGTGATGCGCGCGCTCATCTGATTTTTGGAATTGCAGCGCGTAGTGATGAGCATATCGGGCTGCTGGCTCGGTTGACTTCGATCACTGCCGACGAGGATCTGGCGAAGCGTTTGGCGATCACGGATGATCCCTCAGAAATCGTCGCCGCACTTCAAGCGGAAGACGGTGTCGACGCAGTTGACAGTGATGATGGCTACGAGGGCGAACGTGTCTTTGTTCAGTTTACGAATCCGCGTGGATTTCATCTGCGTCCAGCAAGTCAATTGGCTGATGCCACTGAGCAGATGGACGGCAAGATTACTTTAGTTGTCAACGGCCGTGAGGCCGATGCCCGCAGTGCGCTGAAGATCGTCAGCCTCGGTATCACCGCAGGCAGTCGCGTGGAGATTCGTGCTGATTCACCTTATGCGAGCGACCATTTACATCGCTTGAGTGCTCTGATGGCATTGATCAATGATGAGCCACAGGAAGTCGCCGAGGACTCCAATAGTGGGATCGATTGGACGCCCGCATCTGGTGACTCGGAAAACTCGATCTCTGGAACAATGGCCGCTCCTGGGATCGCGGTTGGTCCCGCATTTCGCTGGGATCACAATCGTGTAGCTTCGTCGGAGCGAAAGCGCGGAGACGAGGCCTCAGAATGTGCTGCCCTCGAAGTCGCGATCGAGGAGGCGGTTTCCACATTGCGTGAACTTGCCGACAGCGATGGGATGAATAAAGTGCAGCGCAATTTGTTTAATGCTCATGTGGCCTTGGTTGATGATGTAGAAATAAAACAGGATGCGTTGCGACAAGTCAAAGCGGGGGTTGATGCATTGACTGCTTGGAACGCGGTCATCTCGGACAAAGTCGCTCGACTTGAAGCTCTTTCGGATCAACATCTTGCGCAACGTGCGATCGACCTAAAGGATGCAGGCAATCGCGTTAGTCGTATTCTGCTCGGTGAGGTGCAAGACCCTTTGGCTACATTTACCGCACCAGTGGTTTTAGTGGCGCACGACCTTGAGCCCTCCGAAGCCGCCCAGCTAAGCTCTGATAAAGTCTGCGGCATTTGCCTGCGCGCTGGTAGCCCGAATGCCCACTCTGCCATTGTCGCGCGTTCGCTTGGTATTCCAATGGTTGTCGCCATGGGAGAGGCACTTGCGCCCGTGGTCGAGGGCGAAACGGTTCTGCTCGATGCTTCAGGAGCGCGCCTTTTTGTTCAACCTTCGGATGAGGATTTGGAGTCGGCCTGTAAAGCTCTTAAGTCAATGAATGCACAGCGTGAACGAGCCTGGTCGCAACGTTATAGTCCCGCGCTGACGACGGATGGGCATCGTGTTGAAGTCGTCGCCAATATTGCTAAGGTTGAAGAGGCGACTTCCGCCCTCAAGTCAGGAGCAGAAGGAGTCGGCCTCGTTCGCACTGAATTCCTTTTTCTTGATCGCGAGCATGCTCCCTCCGAAGAGGAGCAATTTGAATGCTATAAGGCTATGGTTCAAGCGCTCGAAGGTTTGCCCATGGTCTTGAGAACAATTGATATCGGAGGCGATAAGCCCGTCGATTACCTCGGCCTTAGTGAGCATGATCTCTCCTTTTTGGGTTTACGTGGTATTCGCCTCGGCCTTGCGCGACCTGACATCATTCGCACTCAGTTGCGAGCGGTCTATCGTGCGGCGGCATTTGGACCGATCAAGTTACTTTTTCCGATGATCGCCACGCCAAATGACTTTCGTAGGATTCGCCAAATCGCCGAATCCGTGCGTCAAGAGGTCGATGGCCCGCAGCTTGATCTCGGAGTCATGATCGAAGTGCCCGCAGCAGTAGTGATGGCACCAGAAATTGCTAAAGTTGCCGACTTCTTTTCTGTCGGCACAAACGACCTTACGCAATATGCCTTAGCTGTCGATCGCACGCACCCTTTGCTTGCGAAGCGTGCCGACAGCTTGCATCCCGTCGTGCTACGGCTGATCAGCACCGCCACGAAAGCGGCGCACGCCGAGGGTAAATGGGTCGGGGTCTGCGGTGGCCTCGCAGCCGATCCACTCGGCGCTCAAATTTTGGCTGGGCTCGGTGTGGATGAGTTGAGCATGCCGCCGGCATTGATTCCTGCGGTGAAGGAAAAAATTCGTAAAGCCAGCCTAACAGATTTGCAGGCACTGGCCACACGCGCCATGGCGCAGGACGACGCGGTCGCCGTGCGCTTAATCCCACCTGTTGTTTAACCCCAGCAAAGTTCATTACCATGAATACAAAATCTTCAATTATCACAGTGACTTTGAATCCAGCCATCGACCATACGGTCTTTGTTGACCATTTGCTTCCCGGTACGGTGCATCGCGCTACGGGCTCCCATCGTCAAGCAGGCGGCAAGGGCGTGAATGTGGCTACGATGCTTTCACTCGGTGGTGCTTCAGTTGCAGTTGCCGGTTTTTTAGGGGAAGCGAATCCATCGATCTTTGAAACACACTTTAAGCAGCATGCTTTACAGGATGCCTTCATCCGAGTGCCCGGGGAAACTCGAACTGGTATCAAGATTGTCGATACAAAGTCAGATGATACGACGGATCTAAATTTGCCAGGTCCTGCCCCGACAGAGGCACAATGCGAGCGTTTGATTACCAAACTGCTACAGCGAGTGCAAGCGGGCACGTGGGTAGTCATCGCTGGCAGTTTGCCTGCTGGCGTCGAACCTTCTTTTTTGGTCGAACTCATTCGCCGCTTGCGAGATGTCGATGCCAAAATTGCGATCGATTCCAGTGGAGCCGCGCTCAAAGCAGCAGTCGAGGTTGGCGTGGATTTGGCTAAACCCAACGTTCATGAGCTGGAAGAATTGCTCGACACTAAATTCGACAATTTTCAAGCCACGCTGGATGCGGCGCGCGAGCTTTGCCGCGAGCGCATCCCGAACCTAATTGTCTCGCTGGGCGATGAAGGTGCGCTCTTTCTCGCTGATGAGGCCGAACTCATGGCGAGTGCGCCTCCCGTTAAAGTGATTAGCACTGTGGGCGCGGGCGATTCATTACTTGCGGGATATTTACAAGGCATTCTCCGAGGCGACACGCCGCCGGACTGCGCCCGCATGGCTACTGTTTACGCATGGAGTCGACTCGAATCTCTCGTCTCTGCGCTTCCCGCAAACGATGTCCTGACCCAACGATTGGCCCGCGTCACCGTGCAGCCGATCGCTCCTTATAACCCTAAAGCATAATATCCCATGTCTACTCTACTCGTTATTTTACAAGCCCCCGCTGAGGCGCCCATCTTGCGCCTAGCCAAGGGCGCACTCGAAGCCGAGGCTACGCGTCGCGGCTTAAGCTTAATCATCAAGGTCGATGCCAGCGCGGACCCAGTCGCAGTATGGAAATCCTCTGGCGAATCCGTCAATGCTGTCTTACTTGCGGGCACTAAAGCACCCGCGCAGCCCGTCTCTGCCGAGGTGCCAGTCATCGCGACCGATCTTGCCCGTGTCAGTCGCGAAACGGGGCATGTTTTGGATCAACTTTTTCCAGCCAATGCACCTGTTCGGCCCGCTTCGGCATCTACGCCTGTTGTAAGCACCGAAGCTGCCTCCAGCAAATTTCTAGTTGGCGTCACTTCTTGCCCCACTGGTATCGCTCACACATTTATGGCGGCGGAGTCTTTATTGCGCGGAGCTAAAGCGATGGGCTATACCATGAAAGTTGAAACCCGTGGTTCTGTCGGCGCAAAGAATGAGCTGACTGAAGAAGAAATTGCCAAAGCGGACGCCGTGATCGTCGCTGCGGATGCCAATGTCGAGACCGCTCGTTTCGCCGGCAAGCGTTTGCTTGAAACAGGCACCAAAGCCGCAATCAATGATGCACCTGGGCTCATCAAAGAAGCCCTCGCACTAGAGCCTAGTGCAACACAGGCAGGTGGACTCAAAACACCGCCGAAGGCCGCTCGCACGGGGGTGTATAAGCATTTGATGACAGGAGTTTCGAATATGCTTCCGCTCGTTACGGCGGGGGGGCTGTTGATCGCGCTGGCATTTGCAGTCGGCGGTATTTACGCCGGCGACAATGAGGGCACATTTGCTTGGGCCTTGATGCAGATTGGCGGCGCATCCGCCTTCGCACTCTTCATTCCTGTGCTGGCCGGCTTCATTGCTTTCTCCATCGCTGACCGTCCCGGTCTCGCGCCAGGCTTGATTGGTGGTATGTTGGCCTCGCAAATCGGTGCTGGCTTCCTTGGGGGGCTCGCCGCGGGGTTCTTTGCCGGCTACTTGACTCGCTGGCTCAACGGGAAGATTAATCTACCGGACACTTTGCAAGGCCTTAAGCCCGTTTTGATCCTTCCCTTGTTGAGCTCGTTAATCGTCGGGCTTGGGATGATCTACGTGATTGGCCCCCCTGTTAAATTCATACTCGATGGCTTGTCCGCCTGGTTAAATAACATGCAAGAGGGCAGTGCGTTGGTACTTGGTTTATTGCTGGGCGGCATGATGGCCTTTGATATGGGGGGGCCTGTTAATAAGTCGGCTTACACTTTCTCGGTGGGCTTGCTTGCCAGTCAGATCTATGTGCCGATGGCCGCAGTGATGGCCGCTGGCATGGTGCCGCCGCTGGCGTGTGCGCTCGCCGCAAATCTCTTTCGTAATAAATTCACCGCTGACGAACGTCAGGCTTCTAAGGCAACGGCCATCCTCGGCATTTCCTTTATCACAGAAGGAGCCATTCCTTATGCCGCTGCGGATCCGTTTCGCGTGATCCCTTGCACGGTACTTGGCTCCGCTGTTACGGGAGCGATCTCGATGGTCTTGGGCTGCAAATTAATGGTCCCACATGGGGGTGTGTTCGTCCTGGCAATCCCTAATGCAATCACGCAAGGCATGGGCTATGTCGCTGCCATATTGATCGGCACGCTCGTTTCGGTCGGGGCGCTATACTTTGCGAAACGTCCACTCAAGCAAGCAGTGCCTGTGGCCGCTTAATCTCTTTTTCATACTCCAACCTCAAATCAATACATACTATGAAAATAAAAACGTTAACACTCTCCCTTCTGATCGCTGCCACAGGCTCCGCTTGGGCTGAATCCGAGCCATATTCCGATCGATTGACGGGGGACTGGGGCGGTGCACGCACGGACCTCGCTGAAGCGGGGATCGAAGTCTTCGCGTATTATAATACAATCACTTCCTCGCTTGTTTCGGGAGGCATTGATGACGATACTAATTTTGCTGGCGACCTCTTTGCTGGGGTGCAGTTCGATCTCGATAAAATCCTTGGTTGGGATGCCACGACTTTCACTCTCACGGGGATTGAGCGTCACGGTAGTGATGTCACGCCCAATGTCGGGAGCCAATACAGCGTGATGCAACTTGTGGGCGGGCAAAATACTTTTCTCTACAATGTGACCCTAGAAAAGCTCTTCGCAGATGGGGATATCGCAGTGAAATTGGGGCGTATGACTGCCACTGACGACTTTGTCGGCTCCTCTCTATACAGCTATTCTTTGAGCAATGCTGTCAATGGCCAGATCCGCGCCGTGCTTTTTGATGGGGTGATGACCTCGTATCCCTTCCCTGTCTGGGGTGGCCGAGTGAAGGCCAAAGTTTCAGAAGACAGCAGCTTACAGGTCGGTGTCTTCCAACTGACGAAAGAAATGTGGGACCGTGAAAAGCAAGGAGTTGATTTCAGCATCGATGCAGATGATGGCGTATCGCTCTTCGTGCAATACGACTGGACGCCAGAGATCAATGGTAAGCCTGCTCGATTCTTTGCTGGTATAAATCAGACCTTCGCTTTTGAGATGGATGAGTTTAACAGCACCGACACGACTGACAGTTTTACTCGCTTCTACGGGCATGCCGATTATCAGGTCTATCGCGAATCGGCTGATTCGGATCAAGGGCTTACTTTGTTCATGACCTTCGCTTATACCGCTCAGGACGAAGTTGCGATCGTGCCGATTCAGTCGACTTTCGGTGCACATTATAAAGGCCTGCTAGACAGTCGTCCAGAGGACAGGACGGTCTTTTTCATGACCTATGGCGGTTTCAGTGACGAGTATTCCGACGAGCTTGAAGCTGGTTTGATGAGTGGCGTAGACTACGAAATGGTCTTTGAGCTTGGTCACCGCATTCAGCTCACAGAATATGCTTACATCCAGCCCGACATTCAGTTTATCAAGAATCCAGGTGGCACAGGTGATATTGATGATGCCATCGTCGTCGGTGCGCAAATTGGTTTTAGTTTCTAAGTCTGGCACAAGGCTCAGGTTCGACACATCCTTTTAGACAGAGAGGATTGTCGCGGTTCGCGCCTTTTTGGGGGGTGTAAAAATGCAAACAAACACTGCGCTCAAAGGCTCGACGGGCACTGCAAAGCTGTTAGCATCTACTCATGCCCCCGAAGCCCACCAATGTTGATGAATACCTAAAGGACGGCTGTGGACGTTGTGCGCTCGGAGGTACGCCGGACTGTAAAGTGCATCCTTGGGCGGAGGTGCTTCGCTCGTTGCGCGCAATTGTTTTACAGACTGAGTTGGTGGAAGTGATCAAATGGGGGGCGCCTTGTTATACCTATGCAGGTAAAAATGTGCTGATACTGGGGGCGCTGAAGGAGTCAGTGGTGCTTTCTTTTTTTCGGGGTTCGGAAATGAAGGATACTGCAGCGATCTTGGACTTGCCTGGAGAGAATACACGTTTTGCACGTTGTATCCGGTTTAAAAATACGGAAACTGTAGCGTCGCTTGAAGAGGCTTTGCTGGGCTATGTCGCGCAAGCCATTGAAATCGAAAAGTCTGGTAAAGCGGTCAGCGATCCGAAGCTTGGGCAGCCTGCGTATCCGCAAGAACTGATTGAGGCGTTTGAGCAAAATTCCGACTTTAAGGCTGCCTTTGCCGCGCTCACGCCAGGTCGGCAGCGCGGTTATCTGCTTTATTTTACATCTGCAAAGCAGTCGAAGACAAAGGCTGCACGGATTGAGAAGTGCATGCCCAAAGTGTTTTCCGGTAAGGGCTGGAACGAGCGCTAGCAGCCGGCCAGGTGTCGCCTCAAAACTCTGTTTTGGGGAGCGCCGTGATTGTGCCGGTGTCCGGATATCTCTGAGAGTGCCACGTAAAGAACGATATTTACATTTTGTTTTTGCTGGCTTAGTCCTAGCTTATTTTTGAATCATTATTTCGCAGTTGGGACTTTACCCAGCTAAGTTGCGGCACGCTACGGGCAGCCGTCGAGCGCAAGGAAAAGGCCGAGCTCTACACTTACGCGTCCGGCCGCGGATTACCCGACGATGTGAGTGCTGCTGAGTTTGCGCAGGCTTTTCGTTCGAAGGCTTGAGGGGATCTCTCTCTGTAGCCTCATTCATAAGTTCTCTCCCCCCCAAAAAAAATAAAACAATACACGTCATGAAAATTAAATCTATAATGATCCAATTATTAATCTGCTTGTTGATGCTGTCATCAGCCAGTGCAGAGAGCACCAAGGCCAGCGTCGCTAAGATCGACTACAATGAAATCGACGATTTGCTAGTTCAAGTGGTTTTGAACATGACGGTCAAGCAGGAGTTGTTAAAGGCGCTTCCCAGTAACTAAGCCCGATCACCGGCGTCCATAAGCGGACACACTAGGGCTGAATTATAAACATACATGGGGGAGATCATTCTGCTCAAAAAAAGCGCACTGCCAATTTTTTGGTCAGTGCGCTTTGGGTCGAAGTATTTTAAACGCAGCCTGCGATGTAGTCGATAGCTTTTTTAAGAATCGCTAGCTTCTTCTTCCTCCGCTTTGCTGTCGCCAGTCAGGGATTCGCCCGCTTTGGGGTGCACTTTCTCCATAATGAGTTGAGTCAATTCATTGGCGAGCTCGGGTGTATCCTTGAGGTGGGTCTTGGCGGCTTCGCGGCCTTGCCCAATCATTTCACCCTTATAAGAAATCCAAGAGCCCTTCTTTTCGAGGATCTTGTGCTCGACTCCGAGGTCGACCAAAGAGCCGGAGTGAGAGATGCCTTCGTTATACATGATGTCGAACTCGCTCTCGGTGAAGGGGGGCGCGACTTTGTTTTTAACGATTTTGATGCGTGTGCGGTTACCGACGACCTTGCCGCTGCTCTCTTTGATTTGACCGATGCGACGGATGTCCATGCGCACGGATGCGAAGAATTTGAGGGCGCGGCCACCGGGCTGCGTTTCGGGACTGCCGAACATCACGCCAATCTTTTCACGAATTTGATTGGTAAAGAGCACGACGCATTGTGACTTGCTGATAGCACCGGTCAGGCGGCGCATCGCTTGGCTCATCATACGGGCCTGCAGGCCGACAGTGGTGTCGCCCATTTGGCCGTCGAGCTCGTTTTTCGAGACCAGAGCGGCGACAGAGTCGATCACGATGATATCGACTGCGCCGGAGCGAATTAGAGTTTCGGTGATGTTGAGCGCGTCTTCACCACTTTCTGGTTGCGAGACCATCAGGTTGTCGAGATCCACGCCCACCACTTTGGCGTAGCGCGGGTCGAGGGCGTGCTCGACATCGATGAATACGGCGTTGCCGCCTTGCTTTTGAGCCTGTGCGATGGCACTGAGACAGAAGGTGGTCTTACCAGAGCTTTCAGGGCCATAGATTTCGCAAATGCGCCCGCGGGGGAGACCACCTGTGCCCAGGGCGATGTCGATCGCGATGGAGCCAGTGGAGATGACGTCGATCTCCATTTTAGTGGCTTCGCCCAGGCGCATTAGGGCGCCAGGGCCAAATTGTTTGTTGATGCCGGAGATCGCGAGATCGAGGTTTTTACGATCCCCTTCGGGGGTGCGAGCGGTCTTTTGGATTTGTGCTTTTGCGGCCATAGGTATGTTCTGCTGTGTTCGGTTGTTTAAAGTCTTGGGATTGCGCTTTACTTTGAAAGAGAGTGGAGCTTTGGCAAGCCCGAATGATAATTTGTTCACTACTTTACGGGGCTTGCTTTCTGTGACTTCTGCTCAATAGATAGGGCTCTGAATGAACTGACTGATATGAATGAATCTGAACAGCTAGAGGCCGCCCGCTTACAATCAATCGCTCGTGGCCTGTGTTTGGCACGCTTGGCGGGCTATGTAATGGCAGTGCTGGTGCTGAGCGGCGCGGCTTTGAGCCAGGGGCCGGGGGCATTTGACAGCTTTAAGGGCGCTTATTTCCTCGTCTATGCAGTTGTGCTGTGTCTGCCGTTTCAACGTATGCCAGCGCAGACTTGGCCTTGGGCCTATGGGCTGTTGGTGGCGCTTTCGGCCTTGTTTGTTTTTGTCATGATCGCGGTGGTGATGTTCGCCTATATGGCGGCCGCGGAGCGCGGCGAGCGCTTGGGCATACCTGGTTTTGAGGGGATGTTGATCTTCTTTGCATTGCTGCAGGTGCCGGTGGTGCTCTTTCAACGTAAACCTGATTTGTTGGATTAATCATGAGTTATAAGCACGCGATCTGGGATTGGAATGGAACATTGCTCAACGATACTTGGCTCTGTGTCGAAGTGCTCAATGGCTTGCTGGCGCGTCGTGGTCGCGGCCCGATCACAGTCGAAGACTATCGGGGGAATTTTGGATTTCCGGTGATCCACTTCTATGAATACCTAGGCTTCGATACTGACGTCGATAGTTTTGACCAAGTGAGCCGCGAGTTTATTGGCGACTATGAGGCGCGCTGGTTTGAAGAGTGTGGGCTGCATGCAGGCGTCAGTGATATTTTGGCTGCAATGAGCGAGCAAGGGATGACGCATTCGGTGCTGTCGGCGGCTAAGCAGGAGGCGCTGGACTTGGGGGTGCAACACTATGGCATTCGCAGCCATTTTACGGGTTTGGCGGGCACGGATAATATTTATGCTCAGGGGAAGGTCGCGCGCGGCGAGTATTGGATCCAGCAATTGCCTTGGAAGCCGGAGGAGGTGGTCATGATTGGCGATACTTTGCACGACTTCGAAGTGGCGCAGGCGATCGGAGTCGATTGTATCTTGCTGTCACATGGACATCATACCAGGGATCGGCTGTCGGCGACTGGGGCGCCCGTGGTCGAATCGTTGAAGGGGATCTTGGACTTATTGGATCATTTGCCGCCTAATCGTGTGGCTAGATTGTAGCTTTGTCTTTACAAATTGTTTAATTTGTTAGCTGTGCTGCGTAGTCTTGTCTGATTGTCTACGTTGAATGACGTATCTGCTTCTTGTTTAGTGTTTTAAACTTACGTAAAAGGCTTCGTTGTCGCTGTAATAGAGTTGATCTGCATGTGGCATCAGTTTGTTTTTGGCATCATGGGTGCCATTTATGATATTACAGACCACATGGAGCAGGAGAGTCCTGTAATTGTGGCGATGCTGCAGGGGGCGGAGTCTCGTCGAGCGGGGCTGACTTTGGTGGAAGTGATTGTGGGCCTGTTTTTGTTTTCACTCACCTCGCTGGGGCTGACGGCTTCTCTCATTCAATCCTTAAAGGTGTCGGATCAGGTGCTCAGCCGTTCGACTGCCCATAGTATTGCCTTGGGGTATTCGGAACAATTGATGGCTTATTCATATAATGAGCTGAGAGATGCGCTGTCTTTGGGGACTGGGTTTACACTCGTGGCGACATCCTTGGGAGACAGCACTGTCAGCACGGTTGAGCAAACCTTTGTGTTTGGCCAGCAGCAGCAGCAGTTGATTGTAATGGATATCGACCGGGAGAGCCAGGAGCCGATTCGATCGATGCCGACGCGTTTGACGATCAATGCGACGAGCTTAAATTCAGGGGGTACGCCCCTGAGTGCTTTAGAAATTACAATTGATTACAGCTATCTGCGCTCAGGTGTGAGCGAATCTAACGATGCCGCATGGGGGACTGGATCGGTCAAAGCTGTGAAGTCGCTGGTAGATATTTATTAGCATGAAAGCTTCTGTAATATTTGATTCGCAGCCTGCCCGTCGATCGTGCGCGGGCTTCACTATGGTGGAGGTGATTGTTGCTATGACGATCGGGGTCGTCGTATTGGGCTTTGTTTCCGTCTTTTTCGTGGATGCGCTCAAAGTTTCCTTAGGTGTCACTAATAACTTAGATATTGAAAATTCCATTCGTAAAATTACCGACCAATTGAGCTCCGATGCACGTGAGGCGAATAGTTTTGTTATCTATAAAACCTTTTACGACGAGGGGCATGGCGACGGTGGTAGCTTTAGGAATCCGGCAGAAGATACTTTGGTGGCGAGTTATCGCATGCAGGCCGGGGAGTCTGGTAATTGTTGTGTCTTTGTTTATAATGGCGAGGATTTGACTCCCTTGGATCTATCGCCCGCACCGATCGAGCGTATCGTGGGCTACTACTTAAATGATGAGGAGGGTTCGGAAGCGATTGAAATTAAGCGATTCGACATCGACATCCCGACGGCACAACAAGCGAACGCTGTTGAAGATCTGATCCCTGCTGCGCTGCAGTCGAGTCAGCACACTGTATTAGTGGAGAGTGCCACTGGGCTAATTTCGGGTGATCTTTTTTATAATATGTTAGGTCGTAGCATCGTGATTAATAGCGAGATTATATACGACTTACCGAGTAAGAATTCAGGTGGCACGTATAATTTCACTGTATCACCGAGGGGATGAAGTCATGAGAGATAATAGATATACAAATGGCAGCTCTAAGAGAGGATCTGTGGTGCTGATGGTTTTGATCATGGCGACTGCTGTCATGGTGATTGCTTTCTCTCTACTCAAAACCACCACGACTTCGACGCGTGTTACGGATCGGCATGTGGCGCGTTTACAAGCGCAGTCTACCGCGGAGGCGCTCTTGGAGTATGGCGTGGCTCAGCTTGCGGATCAGCTTGAATCAAAAACATCGTTCACCGAAGATGAGTTGCAGCCGGGGAATAGCCCTTTGGTGATTCCGAGTTCAGCGAGTGCATTTTTCGAGGGCACAGATGTTAACATGGGCTCTCTGGAGTTACGTGCAGGCGTGTTACCTTCGGGGGATTGGAAGTATATCAGCCCGATTGATTTATTGTATGAATATGATGAATTGGCTGGCAAAATCGTGTTTAGTCGCGAGGTCGAGCTCTTTAGTAAGGCCAGTGTGCGCTCAAGTGTAGGCCCTGATGTGACTGCGTATTTGGCGGAAACTTTTGTGGTGCGAGATGCGCCGCTTTTTACAAATGCGATTTTCTATAATTCAGACCTAGTATTTAATCCAGGATACGACACCGATGTTGTAGGGCCGACTCACACCAACGGCAACCTCAACGTCGAGGTGAATTCGGGCTACGATCTTAGCTTTTACGGTAAAGTGACCGTCGTGGGGGATCTGACTCGTGGGAATACATCGGGTGGTGGCGGCGGGATTTATTTTACCAGCAGCGCGGATCCAATTACCTTAGCTGCGATGGGTTCTGGGACTTCGACTTTGGATTCTAGCTCCTCTTCTTGGTTGTCACGGGCGACCGATCGCTGGAATGGCTTCGTGCAGGATTCGGCAATGGGCGTCGAAACTCAAAATGTCGTGGCATTCAACGATTACACGCCGGATGATCCAACTACGCCGGCTAACGAAAGAGATAATAGTGCCTATGCTTTAATTGAGCCCCTGTTGCCCGCGGATCATCCAGACCGTAAGAGTGACAGTGTGCGCAATCAAAAGATGCAATATAAAGCAGGCCTTATTATCAAGTTGGAGCCTGGCGGAGTCTTGAAGGGCTACACGCCTGTTCGAGAAAATAGCTCGGTGGCTTCGAGTGCGCCTACCAGCGATGCCGGGGGCAATATTCAGTATGCTGAAGTGACTTTGCCTGCTGATGTGATTGGGGACCCCGATCCTACGTTTACTTCGATCGAGAATAATGCGCCTGAGTATTATGGTACCGAAGATACGACCACTACGGAGAGTTATACCTATACCACTGGGAGGGGCAGGGATAAGCAAACACACACGGGCTATACCACGACGACCACGACGACAGTCACCAGTGGCTTATACGATCATCGCGAGAATAAGGCGGTCGATACGGTTGCTCTGGATGTGGAGCGCTTAAAATATTATATCGATAATAAGGACAACTCTTCGACAGGCTTTGATGGCACCTTCGACGTAGATAGTCAGTGGAATGGCGTGGTTTACGTGGAATTTCCGACCTCGCGCTCGACGACCGACGGAGTATATGATTATGGCACTTCCACCAATAGTTATAATGTGGTGCCAGCCGTCGACTCGGATAGCTCCGGCACAGAGATGGCTTTGATGATCATTGACGCTAAAGAGGTGCCGGAACCCACGGGTGTCGTAGAGCCGGGCTTTACCTTGGCTTCGAACGCGCCGACTTATCTCGTCGGCTCATTTAATGCAGATGGTGTGCCGCATCCCAAAGATTCCACGGAGCCGGATAACAGCGCGGAGCAGCCTGCCGCGATTCTGGTCGATTCTTTGACTCTGCTCTCAGATAATTGGGAATCGAATCGTGCCAACACTTTGGTGGATGGTCGAAGCGAGATTCAATCGGATCGCCCCGCAAATTCTTATATCGAGGTGGCGGCGGCATTGGTCACGGGGACTCCCAATGATCTGCCTTCTTACGCGCCTTATGCGACAACGGATGCCAGTCGTCCTTATAGCCTCGGGGTGATTAACTTGCCGCGATTTTTAGAGTATTGGGGTTCGTCCAGAACGGTTACCATTCGCGGCTCTTTGGTCTCTTTGTTTGAGAGTGAAGTGCGCCCCGATGGTGCGCCGACTAATTTCAATGATTACTATGTGCCGCCGACGCGTGATTGGGGCTTTAACACATTATTCGCTGAAGGCAGATTCCCGCCCGGCACGCCTGTGATTCGTAATTATCGCAGAGTCAATTTCTCAAGTATCACTAAGAGTGAGTACGAAGCAGCCATTCAAGAATTAGACGACCTGTAATTATGAAAATACGATTCTTACTTGCTCTCTTGTTTACTTCGAATGCGCTTTCGGCGCAGACTTTAGAGTCGCGGATTTTGGTCGAGCCGGCGGAGTCGCTGCCGGTCACTGTTCGTTTGAACCGTGAAGAGGTGGACCGCTATCAAACCGAAGCGTATGCGATCACTGCGGGGGGGCAACTTACCCTGTCGGGCGGCTTGAGCCGTCAGTGGCGCATTCCGCTAATCAGTCGCGGCAAGGCCTTGACCTTCGAACTGGGCAATCTGCGACATGTCGCCTGTGAACTGCGTATCTACCCGGTGGGTACATATGCACTCGGGGGTTGGGAGGATTCCTTACCTGTCTATTTAGAGGCTGCGAAACAAAACCCAGCCAATGCAAAGCTCCGTTTCAAAACAGATGCGGCGGGCGCGATCACATTTATGCTGCCGCGCGAGAGTCGGGGACGTGAGATTCGGGGGGCCGATGGCGGGATCGTCTTCTCCGATAAGAGAACGGTGTATCCTACGCTCTGGGGGAGTCCGTATTATATCGTGGAGTATGCGATGACTGAAAATGAGAACACGGAGGAGGCCCAGGATTTGAAGGTGTCGGAGTTATTTCTTAGCACGCGCTCGACAGATGTGCATTTGATCTTTCGAAGTTCTGAAGAATCGCACTTCGGCTTGTTTCGCTCGCTCTTCGGCTATCTTAAGGGGTTTTACATCGTGGGGCAGCGCTAGAGCACTCTGCGCCGATCCTTTCTGCTGTTTTAGTCGATCCTTGCTCAAGCAAAAAAAACGCCCCCCCCCCAGCTTGGCTGAGGTGAGGGCGTGAAATGTATGGCCGCGTGGGCTAGAGCTAGAGTAATTAGGCTTCGACTTTAAAGCCGAGTGCTTCGTCGTCGAATTGCATGCTGGCAACATGTGTGGCCGGGCCTGTCATGCGGATGGCAAAGTCGTCTCCGACGTGGATGCCGATCTTGCCGCCGGGCATGTGCACGGTGATGTCACGGTCGCAGAGCCCGATGCGATGGGCGACGGCGGCGGAGGCGCTACTGCTGGAGCCGGAGGCGAGCGTGTAGCCTGCGCCGCGTTCCCAGATCTCGATTTGAATGTTGTTGCGATCGATGACTTTTAAAAACTGAACATTGGTGCGGTTCGGGAAGGCTTCGTGCACTTCGATGGCCGCACCATCTTCGTGGGCTTGCTGAGCGCTGATTTCGTCTTGTACCACGACACAGTGTGGATTGCCAATATCGGCGATGTAGACAGTCTGTGTCTTTCCGTTAAAGCTGAGCGGTTGCCCAAAGTTGTGATCACTTTGCTCTGGGCCGTCGACGGGAATGTGGTTCATGGCGAAGTTCACTTTGCCCATGTCCACTGTGATCGATTTTGCACCGTCTTCGATCTTACAAGTGACGACGCCGCCAAGCGTATCGACTGTAAAGGCCTCGTTCTTGACTGCGCCGGTGTCGTAGAGGTAGCGAGCGAAAATGCGCAGTCCGTTGCCGCTCTTTTCTGCTTCGCTGCCGTCGGGGTTCATAATGCGTAAACCGAAGTCGGCCTTGTCGCTTTTGAGTGGACCGTAAAGAATGCCGTCTGAGCCGAGACCGAAATTACGGTGGCAAATGCGGACAATGTCGTCCTTTGCAGGCAGTTCACTGGCGTCCTTAGGGTCGAGGACGAGATAGTCGTTTCCGAGTGCGTGGTATTTGGCGTAGTTCATTCCTAGCCAATGAAGCGGGCTTTGTAGCGGAAGCAAATATTAAGTCGGAAAATTGCGTGAGCGACCTGTGTATGCCCTTTGAGTACTTCAGCGGTCGTTTGCATCATAATGGTGCCGGTGACTTGGAGCTTTAGTTTACCAGGGTTTGTTGCATGAAGCGTGCCTGTGCTGTGGTGCAGATCTTACCTTTCTGGCTGAGTTCTGCTTTTAGCTCACTCAGTCTACGGTAGCGACGCTCGACCCAGACACGGATGTGAGCGGTGGGCCCGACCTCGACGGGACGGCGGTAGCGAAGCTTCAGCTCGGCGGTGGCGCCATAGATGCCGAGCCCCATCAGGGCACAGGTCATGGCCTCATCGATGACGAAGGCTTGCAAGCCTCCGTGCACCATGCCGTTAAAGCTGGTCATCGAGTCTGTGAAATCGATGGATGTGCGCAGGGTGTGTGGATCGTCCAGGGTGAAGTCCAGCTTGAGCTCGGGGTGGGTGCAGGCGAGGCAGCGATCGTGCCCTTGTGTGCGTAAGCGGCTGAGTTTTATAACGCTGGTGCCTTGAAAGGACTCTTTAATCTTCATTAGGATCTTCATGTGAATGTTCGTGATGCGCGTGTGAGCAGACTGCGCTGTCGGGGAAGTCCGGGCAGTCGCCTTGGTTGTAGGCATTGAGGGTTTATCGGTTGAAGAGTTCAATTGCCTGCTTCAGAGAAAAGCCGTTGGCGACCAGTGGTTGTATCGCTTCGGCAGCCAGCGCTTTGATGGCCTCGGGACCGAAGCGCCCTGCCACGACGCGTGATACGCCCTGTGATTTAAGTAGCCGGACCGCTGCAGGTGCGGCGTCGCGCTTGAGCTTGGCCCCCGGGTTTTGTATCTGCGCCCGCAGGCTGCCATCGGGGTGAATCATTGCGAATGCAGGTGCACGTCCGAAAATGCGTTCTACCGGACTGTTGCTTTGAGGGATTTCGCAGGCGATCGCTAGACCACCGCAATGGGGCTGGGACGATGGCTCGGCGTTATGAGATTCGAGATGCTTGGGGGGCGTGAGGATGAGGTCCTCGCTGGCGTCGAGATAGACCGGGGCGCGTTGTTCGAAGCCGAGGGCGATGGCGCGGCGTGCGCGCTCGAGCATGCGGCCGGCGGTGCTACGGGAGACGCCGACTTTCTTGGCGGCGTCTTCGATGTTTAAATTGTGCCCGTCGGTGAGGCGCATGATCTCGAAGTCCTCGATGGCGACTTCGACGGGCGTCGATTGATGTTGGGTCCAGCCAGCCGGAATGTAGATGACAGGGGCGGGTAGGCTTTCCAGGGTGCGTGCTTTGCGTGGTCGTGACATAGTTACCCGTGCAATTATGGGAATAATCCCATAACAGTCAAGTGGCATGGGCCCTCCGTTTGCTCGTTTTAAGACTAATTAGTTGCGCTTCTCACTCTGAGCAGAGGCTCTGTAGGGGTGGATTTCTCTGGGCTCTATGAGAACTCATCGCTATGTATTGCGGCAAATATCCGTGAATAAGATTCTAAACATAAAAAGCCGCATCGCGGCCCACATCGATCAGCTTTTCGGCCGAGCGGGTGAGGCGGGTAAGGTCGCTGAGAGTGCGCAGCCGCCTCCCGCGCCACTGGTGTATACACCAGAAGTGTTTGCCTTGGTGGGCAAGTCGGGCACGGGCAAGAGCTTCCGGGCGCGACTGATTGCAGATACTCGAGGGATCGATGCGATTATCGACGATGGCTTGTTAATTCACAAAGGGAAGATTGTGGCGGGGCGTTCTGCTAAGGAGACCACCCACTATATTGCTGCGGTTAAGACGGCGATGTTTTATGATCCAGAGCATCTGAAAGAAGTTTTGGCTGCCTTAGAGGCGGTCGAATATTCGCGCATCCTGTTACTTGGCACGAGTGAGCGTATGATCTTACGTAACTGTGATACCTTGCGACTGCCCGTGCCGGGCGAGATCATTAAGATTGAAGATGTGGCCTCGCAGGAGGAGATCGCGGCGGCGATTCATGATCGCAAGACCCATGGGAAGCACATTATCCCGCTGCCTGTGATTGAGGTGAAGCAGGCCTATCCTAAGTTGGTCGCACACGCGATTAAAGTGTTTTTTGATCGTACCCGACACAAGAGCGGCTACGATAAGACGATTGTGCGGCCGAGCTTCCATTCCAAGGGGACGGTCACGATCTCGGAGGTAGCGCTGACGCAGATGATTCTGCACTGCATGCGCGAAAAGGCCCCTCAATTGGAAATTCGCAAAATTCGGATCGCGCAAGGCGATGAGGGCTATCGTATCAAGATGCGGGTCTCGCTTCCCTTCGGTACCGAGGCGGCCAATACCTGCCAAGAGCTGCACGACTATGCGATCCGTCAGGTTGAGGCCTATACAGGGATCCAAATCCGCTCGCTGGATATCCATATCGAAGCGGTCGAGCTGGATTAAAACGCTTAGTGCGATCGGGCAGCCTTGCCAAGGCGGTCGTTCGCCGAGATTCAAAAATAGATGAATCTGCAATGA
>CEUD01096497.1_pt1 | contig 20940 bp, 22 predicted proteins | sample 356481 | NCBI WGS metagenome assembly CEUD01 (sample SAMEA2623314, study PRJEB7988) | marine metagenome | isolation source: saline water (ENVO:00002010), including | reverse complement strand
TACATATTGTCTTTAAAGTGCTCTCTTTTATTTGGGTCTAATCCAAAGTGATGCATGTAATATTTAGATTGAAATATTTCATGTTTTTCTAGAATAAAATAATTTTTTCTTGAAATATATGGACGAAGTATTGATGCTGGAATTTCACCATGATTCGAAGGACTAATATCTTCGCCAATATCATGAAATAAACAACAGACAATAGTTTCATCATCTGCCCCATCACGATAAGCTCTTGTTGCAGTTTGAATCTGATGTGTATATAAATCTACAGGAAAACCATTAGTTTTTCCTTTTTGTTTTTCAAGTAAATCAAATAGTATATTTGTTACACTTTTGTTTGTAATATTTTTATTATGCTCTTGAGTAGCATTTAGAAATTGCTTTGAATTCATACTTCGGAGATCTCCTGTTATAGTAGAACAAAAATGTCTAACTAATCTCTTCATTATTCACTATATTAATATAGAAATAAAATTTTAGTATTAATTTAACGGTAATTCATTCTCTAGTAAAAAAAAGAAAAAATTCAAATTAACACCAGAACAAATTAAAGAATATATTACTGATGATGGTGTTATTGATATGGATAAATTGAGAGATGAATATGATAATACAACTGAAAATAAGAAAAAATCATAATTATAAAAATTATTTTTTATCTAAATTTATTATTAAATCTTTTATCGAATTAGATATTTCTTCAACAATAATTTCATCATTATTAGGGGGACAAATTATAAATATTTCATGACTTTTTTTTAAATTATCTTTTGTACCATCTTTCCTATTATCTCCAATACGAGTTTCCCCTTGTCCATAAGTATATTGCCATTTAGGATATACTTGTTTATAATTTTTATACCATTCTCTAATTGTAGGGCAATCATTATAAGTTACAAAAAAACCACCCTTATGTTCTTTTAATAAATCTCTCATAATTTCATGTTCAAAATTATTATGATGAATAGCAAAATTACAATTTGGATACATACCTTTAAACATTTTTGATTTAGAGCCTAAATAATATGGAGGATCTAAAAATAAGAAATCATTAGGATGGTTTTTTATTACTAATTTAAAATCCTTTTCAAAAACTTTTAAATTTTTAGCATCAAATATCTCTAATTTATCTAATCTTCTTTTATATTTAGCAGGATTTATTTCATTTGAACTAGGCCAACCAAGAAACATTGGTCCATAAGATAATTGCATGTTATAATAATAATATACTGCTTGTAATAATTTATTATCAATTAAAAGTTTCTTTTCTTTATCAGTTAAAGGAACCACTCTTTTTGTTTTATAATTTAAATCTTTTGGTTTAATCATATTCCAATATTCAAGTAATATATGCCTATTTTTTGTAAAATCTTCTTTAGTAGCCTTTAATTTTCTTAATTCTTTAACAAAATTTTCTGGCTGAGTTATAAGTATATTCCAAAAATTTACTAACATACCAAATATATCATATCCAATAACTTCATAACCTAGATCTTTTGTTAATACTAATTCAAAGGAACCACCACCAAAAAATGTTGATACTATTTTTTTCTCTTTCAATTTAGGCAAATTTTCTAAAATAAGTCCGACTGCCTTACTTTTTCCACCAGCATATCTCAAAGGTGATAAACAAACTCGTTTATATTTTGATTTAGATTTAGAACTACTTTTCTTACTAAATAAATAGTTTTTTAAATATTCTTTATCTTTTTCAAATTCAAAATCAAAATTCAATGTCATTATAAATATAAATATATTACACTGTTTATTACATTTTTTTTTAAATATAAAATTGATTTTCTTAAATAAATCTATATTTCTAATAAAAAATATAATGAATCAAAATCGTAATCAAAATCGTAATCAAGACAGAAATCAGGAAGGAGAGATTGAATGTAATACAAAACCATTATGTTGGTTAGGTTCAAGTTTTTGCTGTATTGGCATGTTATTAACAGTTATTTTAATACCTGTGTCAATTAAGAATGTAAATCACGAAGAATATGCACTACGTTATGAAGGTTTAACAAAAGAATTAGATACTTCTCTTGTATATGAAGAAGGAAAATATTTATTTGAACCACAAACAGAATTATTTAAATATAATAAAATTGTAGGAACAGTTGCATTCCGAGGAGATTCCTTATTAGAATGTTTAAGTAAAGATGGTATAATTATTTATGCAAATGTGGTATTTCAATATCAGTTAAGAAAAAGTGAATTATTTGAAATATTTTGGGAATTTGGGGAAGAAAGTTCTTTAAAACAATTGTTTACGTCTGTAGCAAAAGATTCTGTAAGAAATGTAATTGCGAGATATGAAGCAATACAATTCTATGGTGAGAGGAGTACAATTGAATCTCAAATTGGAACTCAATTGACACAGGATTTTATTACATCAGGAACTCATGCTGATATTACATTTTTACAATTGGAAAATTATGATTTTCCAGATGAATTATCTGAAGCTATATTTGACAAACAACGAGGAGAACAAGATTTAGATACAGCTACTAATGAGAGAGAAGGTGCTTTAACTGGTGCCGAAACAGAATTATTATTATCTGAAGTTGAGGCAGAACAGAGAAATATCCAAGCAGTAGCGGAAGGAGAAAAAGTAATATTAGAAGCAGAAGCAAGTGTAGAAGTAATATCAAGCAAGGCAACCGCAGAAGCAACTGTTATATTAATTGCTGGAGAAGCAGAGGCAACATCTACTCAAGAAGTATGGGAAAAAAGAAGAGTGCTTTTTTATACTATCAAAGATACAATGGGAATGACAAATGATGAATTTGTAAATGATTATTTGTATGGTATGATATTAAATAACGCTAACAATCCAATTACAAAAATTTAATTAATAAAATTGAATTTCTTTTAATTTGTTTATTCAAACAAATTAAAAAAATGGCAAATACAGGAAAAATAACAATCATATCATGTTGTGTCGGAATTCCACTCTTTATTGGAATGATATTAATAATTTGTTCATTTCAATATGTTGAATACAATCAATATGCTTTTAAAAGAAATACTTTATCAAATACGGTTGATACAGATACTATCTATGAAAATGGTAGATATATGTTTGGACCAAGTGTAAATATGATTTATTTTGAACGAAATTATCATAAAGTTGAGTTTTCAGGTGATAGTGCATTATCTGTTGCTAATGATGATGGAACTGCTTTTTACATAGCAGTAACATTTTTCTATAGAATTCAAAAAGAAAATTTATCACATTTATATGATAAATTTGGAACAGAATATAATTCAAAAGTATTTAGTTTATCAAAATCAACATTAAAAAATACAGCAATTATTTTTAGTATTGATGATTATCTTCTCTCGCGAGAAACAATTACGTCAGCTATGAAACAAAATATAACAGAAACATTAAACGATATTTGGATTGATGTCGATGAATTACAATTACATGAAGTATTATTTCCAGATGTAGTTAAAAATAAATATTTAGATGCAGCAGTTCAAATCCAAACTAATGCTAAATTGGAATACGAACAAGATGCTAATTTAATTAGACAAGAAACGGCTAGATTAGTAGAAGAGATTAATGCTAATAAAACAATTGTAGAGGCAACAGCAGAGGCTAATTATAATAAAGTAACGGAACTTGCTAGTGTGAATGCTACACAATTAACAGAAACAGCAAATGCTGAAGCATTAAAATTAACAGAAATCGCAGAAGCAGAAGCTTCAAGATTAAAATCACAAGCGAGAGGTATATATATGTCTGATGTTATTACGAATTTAACAATTACAAATTCAACAACACGACATACATTTATAAAGTTAATGGCAATATTGGATAATGAAGGAACAAAAATTATTGATACTGATAGCAGTGTTATAATTAGTACTTAATTTTACATCATTTATATAAAATTTAAAATTGTTTATATTAAGAATAAATAAATAATTTTAAATAAAATGCAAAGTGTCTTTAACATAAAACGAATTAGTAATACTGCTTTAGAAAAGCAAGTAAAAGATATACAATTCAAATATGATACATTAAGAGACCATACGACAAAACTAGAAATAATGAATGATGAATTGAGGTTTGAAATTCATGACTTTGATAATATGCGACTTAAAATGTCCTGTGTAGATATTATCAATAAAATTTTACTAACTATAATAATTTGTTATATTTTAACAACAACTTCACACGGATTTAGTAAAATAATTTCACGTGGCTTTTCATTTTTTGATTGGATTAGTCTTTTTGTGGTAATAATGACATATACTGCTAAATTACCAGGATTAATATACTGGTTTGATAATAAAAAAAAAAAATATAATGGAAATAAAAAAAAACCTTTCTAATTTTTAAATCCGTGAATATTTAAAATTGTTATCAAAGTATTAAGTCTAGATTCCATAGTAGTGATATGACTTCGTAATATTATAATCCTATTATTATAATCAAAACTTTTGATGTAAGACATATAACTTAAATTATATAATTCTACTTCATCTTTAAGGTTTTGCAATTCACTTTCAATTGTTGAAACAATTTTTTCTAAATGTTTTAATGATATTTCTACAGTCTTACTTAATATCGGACTAATTGATGATTCGTGGGATTTGACATCCGTCATTAAAGCTTCTATAACATCTAATCTAACATAAATATCAGTTTGGTGTATAAAATTATTAAAAAGAGCATCTCCATTATGAGACATTTCTTCAATTAAAGAAAATACACGTTGAGAAGTTTTAATAATTGCATCAAACATTAATGTGTGAATAACTGCTGCTGACATTTTTGTTTATAAATTATACATATATAATTTTTATAACAAATTTTATGAAGTTTCATATATTTGTCTATTTCTACGATTACTTGTAGTTGGTACACTTCCAATATTTCGCGACGGACGACTTCGATTTCCACCCCCGGCTCCTCTTGCTCTTTCGTCTATTATAACTTGTTGTCTTCTTGTGTTATTATTATTATTATTATTATTATTATTATTATTATTATTATCATATATAAAGCGAGCTGAATTTGATAATGGTAATGATACTTCATCAGGAGATTGTTGCACGTGATTAGGAACATGTAAATTATTATATCTACTTTGACCTTGAATTGTATATGAATAATTTTGGCGTGGAGAATAAGTGATAATTGGTGGTAAAACATGTTGATATCTATGTTGATATCTAGCTTCTAATGGAAGAATATCCTCAAATTTTTCTTCATGTTGATATTTCTCCTCATGTTCATATTTTTCTTCATGTTCATCTTCGTGTTTTTCTTCATTTTCATACATTTGATTTATTTCTGCTCGTGCTTCTTCTAAATCTAATTCTCGAGCCAGTTCTGCCGCTCTAAGTGCTTCACTCCGTTCTTCTAATATTGATCTAGGTTGGGGTGCTGGTACAGATGGTGGTGCTGGTACAGATGGTGGTGGAATTCCCTGTTCAACTTCATTTCTTGGTTCTGCTTGTCTTGCTGCCTCTGCCACTAGTCTTCCTGCTTGAATTGCCGCTCGTCTTGCTGTCTCTTCTGCTCGTCTGCCTGCTTGAATTGCTGCTTGTCTTGTAGCAAATCTACGTCTTGCTTCTTCTAACGCATCTTGTCTTTCTCTTGAGGCTTCTATTTCTTGATTACGAGAACTTTGAATCGGTCGGCGGCGTGGTGGAGGTGGTGGTGGTATAGGAACATCTGGGACATTTGGGACAGTTGGATTAGATAGTGTTCGAGTTATTTGCCTAACAAGATTATTTTCTTCCGGAGTTGAAATAGAAACTAAGGAAATAGTCGCAGGTTTTATTTTACATCTACATATAGCACATTTATTATTAAATCGTAATGATTGAGATAAACAATTTTTACAAAACATATGCCCACATCTAGTAATTGCGATACAATTTGGATTAATATCTCCTAAACAAATTGAACATTTTGATAAAGTTTTATTTAATAACGAATCAATAATCGTATCATTAAATGTACAAATTTGTTGAACTTTATTTTGACATTTTTGTTTCAAATTTATGTTTTTACTCTTTTGTTTTTTTAATTCAATTATTTTTCTTTCTATTTCTACAACTAAATTGTTAATTTCTACAATTTTTTTTTGTAGTAACGACACGTGAGTATAGCTTTGTCGTGATTTCTTGTCAATATAAGAAAATACATTGTGTATTATATTGTTTTCTAATGAGCTACCCGAAGGAAATATAGGGGACATAAATAAATTTGTATAAATATAAATTATATTATATAATAATGTTTATCTTTATACTAATTAATTAAATATTTTACGATAAATACATAAAAATAATTTATTATAATAAATTATTTACAATATGAGTAAAGTTATCGAAGAACTAAAAAAATTACATTTTGAAGATAGTAGCGATGATGATATACAAAGTGAAGAAGATGTAGGAACTATGAATGTGGTGGAGAATAAAAAACCAGAATTAACATCAAGGCAAAAGATGGCAATGGCTAAACAAAGATTACAAAGTAAACGAATAGGTAATAAAAATAAACCAAAACAAAAGAAACTTAAATTCAATGTTCTTAATGAAACACACTTAATGATGAAATATTTAGGATCTACTGAAGCAAAAATATTAAAAACTCAAAAATCTTCACCTGATTTTAAAGAATATATAGAAAATAAATTCATCAAATTACATAGTGAATATCCTGCTATTTTTGATAAAACTTTAGAGGGGCAAATGAATCTTGATATGTTAAACTTTTTATGTAAACAACAAGACAATTTGAGAAAAGGAAGAGATCAATATTCTACAGATGTTGATGTTGGTAAAGCAATATTCGATAGATATGCAAAATAAATATCATTTATAATTAATAAAGGATGAATATAGGTATTATTCTAATAGCTACTGGAAGATATATAAACTTTTTTGATCAAGTGTATAAAAGTTATGAGAAATATTTTTTACCAAATTATTCCAAAAAATATTTTTTACTGACAGATTGTACTGATAGAGAATTTAATGATAATATTAAAATATATAAAATAAAAAGACTTGGCTGGCCTGGTGATACATTATATCGTTATCATCGTTTTATAACAATTAAAAATGATATAAAAAAAAATTCAATTAATGTTTTATACTATACAGATGTAGATATGAAAGTAGTTTCAGAAGTAGGTGATGAAATTTTACCGGAAATTGGAAAACCATTAGTGGCAGTTGCTCATCCTGGTTTTTTTTATAGAAATAAAATGGGAACACCTGAAAATCGTAAAGAATCTACAGCATATATTGATCCTAGTGAAGATAGACCCCATTACATATGTGGTGGCATTCAAGGTGGATTAGTAAATGAATATTTAAGTGCTAGTCAAACAATAAAGCAACAGATTGATGATGATAATAAAAAAAATATTATTGCTATATGGAATGATGAAAGTCACTGGAATAGATACATGGTATCAAATTTAGATAAATTTAAATTTTTACCAGCAAACTATTGTCATCCAGAAAGAACGAGACGTTTTGGTTTAGGTAAATTAACTCCTAAAATTTTGGCATTGGATAAAAATCATGATTATTTCAGAAATTGAATGCGGGACAAGGGTAAAACTATTTTATAAAGTAATAATAAATACTTTATAAAATGGATAAAGTTATAAAATACGAGCAACAACATTTTAACGACTTAGATAATATATTTAATGATTTACTTGAAAGTCTAGAAAAAATAAAAGGAAGAAAAAATAAAAATAATGTTGCAACACGATTGGTTGATATTAATGAAGATATTACAGGATTAGTAAATAGAATAAAGAATTTATTAATAGAAATAAATACATGTTATGATATTGCCCCATCAGAGAAAGAGGAACAAAGAAAAGAGGATGATAAAAGATTTAAAAAATTATGGTCCAATATAGGACCTCTTGTTGCATATGCTAGTGTTGTATCTTCAATGCAATATGATGAAGAAAATGAATAATCTTAATACAACATTTTTATACATACATTCCAGGAGGCGGGAGATTCTTCCCTTCACCTTGTTTAACATGACTATTTTCAAGAAATAATTCGTATCCTTTTTTCATATCAACAAAATTAATTTCTTTTTTCATATATCTAGGTTTTCCAAAGACACGGCGACTATGTGAAATTTTTACCTTAGCAAATAAAGTTTCAGTATCACCACCAAAATGAGGGAAATATTTTTTTCTCTCATTAAAAAAACTTGGTAATTTTTCTCTTGTTTTTTGTGAAATGTACCAAGATGCATCTCCAACTTGTTTTTCAAAAATTTCACTCAATTCTTTTGGAGTATATTCTTCAATAGTATATATCCAAGGAAATCGTCTTCGTAATCCAGCATTAACAGAGAAAAAACATTGTTCTAAATCTTTTTTATATCCAGCAATGATACATACAAATCGTCTTTTTTCTGCTAAATTTGATACGATTGTATCTATACATTCTTTCGAATAGGAATCCCGCCCTTCTTTATTACCAAGTGAATAAGCCTCGTCAATGAACAATACACCACCTTGACACTTATTAATCAGTTTTTGAGTTTTAGCAGCAGTTTGTCCTAAATATTCTCCAATTAAATCACTTCTTTTTGCAACCTTGAATATATCATTATCTAAAAATGATAATTTTAAATATATTTTAGCAAGAATTTCAGCAACAACTGTTTTACCACAACCGGGAGGTCCTTCGATAACAGTATGTAACATATCATTTGAACCTAAATCTTGTAAATAATATAATATTTGAAACGAAATTGATTTTTTTAATTTTTCCATTCCAATCATATTATTTAATCTCTCCAATTCAGGTAAAAGAGCTTTTAATCTTGAAAAATCAGCATTTCGTCTCCTTTTTAAACTTTTTGCGATATTGATCAAATCTTGGATAGAACTGACTTGATAAAAACAATCTTTATTATCATTATCATCGTTATACGTGGATTCATATGCATTCATACCAGTTCGTCTGCGTTTAGATGGGTTTTCAGGATTCATATATATTATAATAAAGTTAATTTATTAATTCAATTTATAAAACAATTTTAATATTTATTTTTTTTTAAATGTAAATATTAAACTGTGTAAACTATTCATAAACTAATTTATAAAAGAAAATGACATCCAACAATCAATTAATTTTTTTTTTTATAAATCCTTAAAATTGATGTTAAATCAATAATTATATTAACTAACATCTCTTAATGTATATTACTATATTTTTTTTAATACTATTATAAAGAGTTTTTACTAATTATATATATCTATATTATAGCACTAATCCAATGGATAAGATATCTCCAACATTAAATTGTCAAAATATTATAAAATCCAGAAAAGAGAATAATTTGCCTGTATATAATTTTGGTTTAGGAGCTAATTGTATTTCTCAACCAGATTTTTATATTCAAAAAGTACAAGAATATGCTGGGAAGAAAAATTATACTTCTGTACAAGGAATTTCCGAATTGCAGGATTCAATAATAAATAATTTTTCAACTGAAACTTATGCTATAGATAATGTATTAATAGGGAATGGTTTAAAAGAATTATTATATATAATACAATTATCTTTTGTTGGAAAAATCTATCATATAACGCCATCGTGGGTTAGTTATAAAGAACAAATCAGAATTTTAAATAAAGAGTGTGATTTGATAGAAATAGAAACAAATTTAAAAAATAATTATAAAATAAATTTGAATGATTTAGAAACATCACTAAAAAAATATAAAAATGATAAAAAACTAATTTTATTTAATAATCCAAATAATCCGACAGGTACATTTCATAATCCTGAGGAAGTAAAACTAATTGCAAATCTTTTAAATAAATATAATTGTATTGTTTTAGCTGATGAAATATATATGAATTTAACTCATTTTAATAAAATAGAGACAATTTCTACATATATTCCACATCTAACAATAAGAAGTTCTTCTGTATCAAAAGATTTAGGGTGTGGTGGATATCGTTTAGGTTGGCTTACTTTTCCAAAAGAATTAAAAAACTTATATAAAAAATGTTCTGCGAATGCATCATCTATATATTCTTGTACATCTACACCAATTCAATATGCTACGAGTAGTATGCTAAATAACAAATCATTATTTACCAAACATTGTAATTATAATAACAAAGTTTATAAACATATTGTTTGTAATTTGTGTAAAATTTTAGATAAATCTAAAATAAAATTTGTAAAACCTACATCTGCTTGGTATATTTTTGCTAATTTTTCAAATTATAAAAAAAGTTTAGAAAATCTAGGAGTAACAAATAGTTATGAATTAAATTCATTGTTTCTAAATAAAATTGGGATAATATCTGTTCCCGGAGAGTGTTTTAATATATCTGGTTTAAATTTACGATTTTCATTAATTGACATAGATACAGATAATATATTTTTAATTAATGAATTAATAAATACGACTTGTTATTCAAAAATGATAGAAGGATTTACTAAATTGATAAATTTTTTAAATAATATTCAAAAATACAATTAATCGTATTTTTATTAAATATGATTAATAATAATTTCTTAAATAATCTATTGAAATAATCTATTGAAATAATTTATTTATAACATGAAAATTGAAAGATGGTTCTAATCGTTTATAAAAACGTAATAATTGTATCATATAAATAGTCTTAAATTCGTCATAACTTATTTGTTGGTCATTATTTTTATCACCATATTCAAATACTTTTGAAACTAATTCATCTATATTAGTAAAAACATCACTAAATTTTGTACCACAAGTTTCTAACATAACTTTTTCAACATCAGATGATAAAAACATTGTTTTCATTTCAGAAGTAGAAATAAATTTGTTTTCATTATTATCAATTCTGTTAAATTTTTCACTGGATGTTTCACCAGCAGACATTGTAATACCGACGGATGCTATTTTATCAACGTCAGTTGATGACACATTCATGAGATTTAATAAATGTCGGAGTTCATTAAAAATAATATTTTTATTATTATCAATAATTTGATATTTATTTAAACAAGAAAACAGCGCAAGGGCTTCTTTTTCAGCATTTGGAAAAGTTTGATTTTTAATTTCATTAATTTCACTAGTATCAGTTTTTTCTTTTTGTGATACTTTATCAGTTACATTTTTAGAAATTTTTTCAAAATTATCTTTCAAAAATTTTAAAATCTTGCTAAAATTCTTAACTATATATTTAGAACCATATAAAGAAACTACAAGAATTATAATGGTAATAATTAAATCTTTTAATATTTTTAAAAACATCTTAATATATATTTAAACCTAGAAAATTATTCATCATCATTTATTTTTTGAACTGTCCAAAAATCTGAACATAAATTAGAATCAGTTATGTAATCATATGGAAAATAGCAATATCCTTTATCTCCCCATTTTGCTGACCACGAATTTCGTACCTTAAATGTTCCTTTAGTATCATCATAACCAACAAGAGTTACAGCATGTCCTCCTAATACTTTTTCACTTTGCTCTGGCATTTTAACTATACCTGTTTTAGCAGTTTCTTCTGATTCAAATGATTGATATACAATAAATCCAAATACAATAGGAAATCCATTTGATAATCCTGATTTTAATTGTTCGAGTGTTGGTAAAACACGTTTATATTGAATACTTCTATGATGTTTAGCCATTTCATAACACTCATACTTAGGCTTGATTGTAAATTGTGAAATATCATATGGCCACAAAGTTTCAGGACATACACCAATTTTATTAATTGTTTTAATACCATCTCTAATTTCTGCTCCAGAATCTGTATTAATATTTCCTTCTATTTCTCGTTCGTTATAATAAATAAATAATCGTGATGGTGTAAACTTATTACCTTCATTTTGTTTATATTCATCATATTCATAAGCATAGGCAATAGCATTTGCAGTACAAGATCCTAAATGACCTTGGTCATATATTTCTTTAGGACCATTTGGTGATAAATCAATTGAACTATCAAAGTTAGCATTAAAGTTGTGAACATGATCTCTACAATCGTGTAGATCTCTTTTCCACCCATAAGTGCGATTATTTGAATATGTAATGTATGATAATAAATTGCCCATATTTAGTATATAATTTATTATATATATTTATTTATTTAAGTGAATTATCATATTAAACTATATAATTTTTGTATTTTATATATATATAAAATGGAATCAAAAGCAAATTTACCAGTTGATAAATATTTCGACAATAAAATGGACATCATTAATATTAAATATAAATTAATGTTATTGAAAAAAAATAAACAAGATTATGTAAATAATTATAATGAGATGAAAAAATTAGTTGCTTTCTTTCAATATATGAAACTTATGGAAAATTTTAAAAAAGAAGAATTAAATACTGAAATTGATAGAATAAGATATCGCATAAAATTAAGAAAAATATTCAGATATACATCATTATTAGTATTAATTTTATTTTTTTGTTATAAATATTCAAAACCACTCAAGAATTATTTTGTTACTATTAGATATATACTAAAACCATGTTATATATTCAAGAAACAGTTAATTACATCGAAAAATTATTATTTAAAAACAAATCTAGAACATTCTTAATCATCATAATGATAATTATATGTGGAGGAGCATTTTTATTATATAAACAAAAAACACAACAAGAATCTTATATAAATAATACTAGCAATGTAGAACACTTTGATGGTACTGGAAAAGTATTTTCATGGCATTCAAATCCTCATCCCGGTCCTTGTAATGCAAGTTGCGGTTGTTTTCCAGGAAGTTATGTTAGACCAGGTGCTGCTCCAGGTGGTGGATGCAAAGGTTGTTAAATTAAAAATATGATATAAATATTTAATTATAATAATAATTAAATGGTATTTGCCGAAGATAGTATTGGTAACATATTAGGGATAATAGTAAATATATTATCCCTAATATCAGATATATCTCAGATATATCATACAATAAAATATGAAACTACAGATGGTTTATCTATCATACATATTATATGTGAATTTTTCATTGGAATATTTTTCCTATGGTATGGAATACATTTAAACTTATTAATGATAATAAGTTTAAATTGTAGTTATTTACTATGTAGTTCAATATTATTTTGTTATTGGATACGGAATTATCGTTCAAGAAATTATTATAATAATCCTCATGAAAGAATTTAAATCATAATTAAAAATGAACATTATGATATTATATTATTTCACAAAAAATCAAATATATCAAAAACATGTCAAATGATACAGATAATAAATTAGCTTTTATAATTGGATTAATAGGACTAATACTTTCCTTATTAGCCAATGGTTCACAATCATATCATACTATTAAATATAAAACAGTTGAAGGTGTGTCAGGTATTTATATCGGAGCGATGCTAACATTAAGTATATTATTTCTGATATATTCAGCAGCATTAAACTTAATATTATTAATGATACTAAATGCTGCTTATTGTTGTTCTACAAGCATAATGGCATATTATTATAAATATGGTAAAAAAACAATAACTCAAGATAATTCTACACAAACTGATTATCATGATGATATACAAATCGAAATTCGTTAACTTTCAAGACTCGTATTTATCATATCATGAAATACTTCTACATTCTTTTCATATTGTGGAACATAAACACCAGTTTTATAATGCTGGCAATACATTCCTTTTTGTACTTCTTCGCATATATCAATATCTTCTTGATTAACTCTATCCCAATATTTCCAAATTAATTCTATTTGTTCATTATTCTCATTTTGATTATTATGAACATGTAATGATGCGTGTTCAATTGTCTTTGTTTCAGATATTGGTTCAATAATAACACAAAAAAAGTGATTTGGTAAAAGAAACCAAAACATATTTGGAAATAATGTATGAAAATGAGCTATTTGTTTTTCAGAATCAGTCAAGTTTGGAAAAATATCCATATATTTTGGTTCAATTGGAGCATCACAATTTGTAATTGGATCTGTTTTATATCCAATATATTTTCCGTTTTTTCCTCTAGATGTATAAGAATGTTGATTCATTCCAGAAGATTTGACTAATATTGGATGAATAGAAGGCAAATGATAATATTCAAGAAAATTATCTTGTAACGTTTTCCAATTAGCATTTATCTCATATTGTTTATATCTAACAATTTTACAATCTTCTAAAGGATAATTTTTAATATCATCTGTAACATTTCCAAAATGTTCATAAATATCACCACAATTATTATCGAAATTTATACAAATTATATTACGAAATGCTGATGTTTTAATTTCATATAATCCATTTTCTTCTTTATTAAAATTTGGACAATTAAAACGCGGTGTTGCCAATAATTTTCCATCAAGTGAATATTTCCATAAATGATATGGACAAATAATGGTTTTCTTATTACAATCATTTCTAACTAATCTACTTGCACGATGGCGGCAAGTATTATAAAATGTTTTGATTTCACCATCTTTTGATTTAGTAATAAATATTTCAACATTTCCAAATTTTTTTGCCAAGATTGTATTATTATTTAATTCACTTGTATATCCAATTGGTATCCAATTCCGATTAAATATTTTTTGTTTTTCTAAATTAAAGACTTTTTTTGATTTATAGTACTCTGGATTAAGAGTATTAGTAAAAAATCTTTTATTAAAAAGATTTAAAGTTTTAAAATTTTTGGAAAACATGATAATTGACATAAATAGTAATAAAAATTAAAAATAAATAATTCAATTTTATTTTTAATTTTTATTATTAAGAAATTGTTTTAATTAAAGATTAAAATAGTTACAATTTTATAAACAAATTATATCAAAATGTCTGATTTTATTATGTATAACATAAATCGAAAACGATTTATCAAAGAATGTCAAATAATTCGCGCAAGAATTAAACTAATACCTCCTCTAAAACGAACAAAATATCAAATATCTGTTTTCGAAATGATGGCACCAACAAAAATAAATGCATTAGAAAATTTACACTTAAGTCATGAACAAATTCTGAGGAATCGTTATTATATTACAGAACAAGTTGTACCAACATCTATCATAAGATCACATAATATTAATAACCAAAATAGTCTTAACTAAAATTGATATATAACCATTTTCATTATAATATTTACCTTCATTTGAAATAAAAATATAAAATTTTTAAAATAAAACATTGTTTAATTTTGTATTTTATATAAAATATGACGAATTAAACCATAACATAATCCAAATGAACATCTTTTACGACCATTTCCATTAGAAGATTCTCTATAATTAGATAAAAAAAGACTATGATATTTTTCACGATATTCATTTAAAATTTGATTAAATTCTTCAATTATTTTAATTTGATTTTCTTTAGTATTCAAAAAATTTTGATATCTATCTATATCCTGTAATGGTTTAATAATAATTGTCGCAAAAACTCTATCACTTTGATTTCCAATATAATGTGTTTTTTTATATGTGAGTTTTATTCTACTATTATCAGTTCCACCATCTAATAAATTTGCAAATATATTTGTTGTTATATAATTTGTTTTGTTAGATTTAGTTAATCTATCAATTATAAAATATTTTTTTTCTTTTTCTCCGAACTTATAAATATTGCCACCAATTAAATAATCATTTTCATCTTGGAATAATAATATTTTATGTTCTTTTTTTGGATAAAATGTAGTTTTTACTTTTTTGGATTTTTTTTCTGTATCACTTCTAATAAATTTAAAACAACATACAGTATATGATGTATCACTAAAAACTCGCTCTTCAAATATATTCAATTGATTTATATCATATTTTTGTATAAAATTTGCTCTTAATTTAATATCTTGCTTTCGTAAAGAAGAAAAAAAATTTAAAGGTATTATAATCACCCCCCCATAACATTTTCCTTGAATTAATTGATATATAAAGATTCTGTATAAATCAGATTGTTTATATTTTTTAAATAAAATTTTATTATTTTTGGATTTCGATTTATTTTTTGCTAAATATGGCGGATTAGTAATAACTACTTTATCCGTATAATCAGGTGGATTTAATAAAGTATTTTGTTTAATAGTGTCATCATCTTTTGGATCAATATCAAATTTTTTTATTTTTACATCTTGTTTTTTTTCTACCCATTTAATCAAATCATTATTTCCAGCAAATGGTTCTATAAAAATTCTATCCTTAAAATCTTTAATTTCAATATTTTCTAAAATATAATCAAAATTTGTCGTATAAAACTGACCAAGTTGTTTCTTATCCATTTAATTTAACTAAATTTATATATTTATATTAAAAAATAATTTTTCAATATAAATGTATATTTGCTAATAAAAAAAATTAAGTAGAAGTAGTTTGAGCAGAAGCAGCAGGAGTAGCCAATTTACCATTAAGAACAGCACGAGTGGTGGCGTCATCAGTGACTGGACTAAGAGTAATATCACAAAGACCTGCCCAGTTAACCATCCAAGAATTTAAAGCAGCAACATCATCTGTTTCAGCAATACATACACCAGAACCATTTCCAATAGTGTGCCATCTACCTACAATTGTTACACCTTTACCAGCATCAGCTACATCATCTTCTGGTGTCATTGCCATAAAAGCACGATAGCAATCTAATTTAGTATTATCAAACATTTTCCAGGTAATTGAAAACAACATTTTTATTTATAATTAATATTAAAATAAAATTCTTATCTGGTTTTATTTTTTTTTTATGTTAATACTTCCAATAATTTATCCCATACATGATTCACAATTTGGTCCATTCTTAATTGAACACATTAGTTGTTTTACTGCCTCTAATTCTTCATCATCTTTTCCAAGAGATTTTGTAGCAGTAGTAGTTTTATTTTTCTCTTTAAGGAAAACCTTTTTAAGAAAAGTATTTTCTTTTTCTTCTTTTTCTTTAATTTCTTCAACAAATGTTTCTTTATTAGTAACAACTGGTTCAACACTAAATTGTTGTGCGAATGCCGGGGATTTTTGTCGTAAGTAATAGACAAGAGTTTTAAGCCCTTTTCTATATGCATAAAAATACATACTAGATAATTTACGAATTGTTGGATTTTCAATAAACAAATTCATACTTTGAGTTTGATCGATATACTTGGCTCTATCTGTGGCCATATCAATTAATACTTTCATTTTAAGATCCCAAGACGTTTTATAAAGTTTTCTTAATTCTAAAGGAATTTCAGTAATAGTTTGAATACTTCCTCTGTTTCTAATAATTCGTGTTTTCATTTCTGGTGACCAGAGATTTTCTTTAATTAAATCATTAATTAAAAATTTATTAACAACAACAAATGTCCCAGAACTAGTTCCTCTTGTATAGATATTACTTGTAATTGGTTCAATACATTCAGTATTACCTAAAATTTGTCCAGTAGAAGCAGTAGGCATCATAGCAAGTAATAAACTATTTCTAACACCATGTTCCATAATATCTTTTCTCAATCCTTCCCAGTCATATTTATCAGATAATTTAGTTTTTTCAAATGTTCTTTTGTATGAAATATTTTTAAGTTCTTCATCCCAAAGATCAAATTGAAATTTTCCCTCAGATAAAGGTGAGCCTTTAAATGTAGAGTAAGGACCATCTCTTTTTGATAATTCACAAGATTTTCTTAAAGCAGTATAATAAATACATTCAAAAATATCATTATTTAATTGTTTAGCCTCTGGGGAATCAAATGGATATCTAAGTAAAACAAACGTATCTGCTAATCCTTGTACTCCTAATCCTAATGGTCTATGTCTTTTATTTGATAATTCTGTTTCAGGTACAGGATAAAAATTCTTATCAATAACAATATTTAAATTGTCAACAATAATTTCAACAACTTCCATTAATTTTTCATAATTGAATTTTCCATCTTCAACAAATTTTGGAAGACCTACCGAGGAAAGTGTACAACAGGCGTATTCTTTATCATCGGAATATTCTAATATTTCGGCGCAGTTCGATCCAATAACACCGTTAAAAATACCAGCATGTCTTTTACTTTCTGTAAAGCAATATGTATCTGCTTTCCGCTCTAATTTTTTTGTATTAGTAATTGTTATAAATTTAGTCGCATTTCGTTGAATATCAGATACTTGAATTTTTAATCTCTTAGGGTTAAAACCAAGAGCCATAATTTTTTGTAATTCATTTGATGCCATTAACAAACGCCAATTTCTTTTTGAATTATAATATTTATGTCCTCCTTTTCCATCGGGGAGATATGATTTTCTTTCTGGACGACTTTCTGAAATCTTAGTGTTAATTCCACAAGTTTGTAACATAAGTTTTATATTTAATAGAAAATCTTTTTCAATTGAAACTATTTGAAGAGAACAATTTCCTTGGTTATTACAAATAGAACCATCCGCATCAGCATATCCAGAAAACCATTCCATTTTACTCTTAATTGTATAACCTGTAATTGGAACAAAAAATTTATCTTTTAAAGAAACTTTTAATGTTACATTCAATTTATTATTATTAATTTCACCACAAGTATCATAATCAAGATGTTCTAATAATTTCATTTTTTCCCCATATAAAGTTACTTTTGGTTTTTTAGAATAACAGATTCCTTTACAGTATTCACTTACTTCATTACTTTTTTGATATTTTATATGCCTCTTACAAAAAGATTTTTCATCTAATGATTTATAAGAGCATTTTACTTCAGAATGTTCGGTTATATTACCATAAGTACCATCACCTGAGAAAAATCCATTAGTATACGCATATTTTAACTCTTCTTTTCCATCAATAACTGGAAATTCACATTTAATGAGTTTCATATCAGGTTTTAAATGTTGTGCTTCAATAGTTTTAACATTTTTGTGATTAATTATATCTTTTTTATTTTTATATCCAATATATTTTTCTTGAATATAAAATTTATGATATGGAGTACAAGTTAAAGAACATCCATCACTAAACGTTACTTCCATTAATTCTTGATTAATTCCTGTTTTAAATACTTTTGTATTACTAAATTCTAAACCATTCCAGACATTTACATTTTGTCCTTCTAATTCTTGTATTTCCATATGACCTTTATCAGTAAGGATTAATGTTTCAGGAGAAACACATAAATTACTAGACTTAATTGTCCCTAAATTCTTTTGATTTGTCTTTCTATTCGCAGCATCTTTACAAAGTAAATAAGGAGTACCAGTTTCAATTTGTGCAGTCAAAATCGCATTCCAAAGTTTTCTTGCATTAACAGTTTTACGAGCAATTCCTTCTTTTTCATATTTTACATATAATTCTTCAAATTCATCTCCATATACATCAGTTAATCCTTTTGCCTCATCTGGTGAAAATAGAGACCACATTTCATCTTTTTCAACTCTTTCCATAAATAAATCAGAAATCCACATAGCATAAAATAAATCAAGAGCTCGTTTTTCCATATCTCCATGTGTTTTCTTTAAATCTAAAAATTCAAAAATATCAGCGTGCCAAGTTTCGAGATATATAGCGAAACTACCAGCTCTTTTACCGCTTTGATTCACATAAAGAGCTGTGGAATTATAAACTTTAAGCATTGGTATAATACCATCACTTCTTCCATTAGTTCCACGAATTAAACTATTACCAGCACGAATATTTGACACATGTACGCCAATTCCACCTGCCCATTTTGATATTTGTGCACAATCAGTTATTGTTTTATAAATACCTTTAATACTGTCTTTGGTTCCAATTAAAAAACAAGAAAGTAATTGAGATTTAGGAGAACCAGCATGAAATAAAGTAGGGGTAGCATGAATAAAATATTTGTTAGATAGAAAATTATAACATCGTAGTACTTTATCAATTCCGGTATTACCATGAAGGAAAAGAGATACACGCATAAGCATATCTTGTGGTCTTTCAATAATTTTACTTTTAATTTTAAGTAGATAAGCTTTTTCTAAAGTTTTAAAAGCAAAATAATCATATGAGAAATCTCTATCATAATCAATATGTTTATCAATTTGATTTTTATATTTTTTTAAATTAGTATAAAATTCATTGGATAAACATTCTGTGTTATGATATAATAACATCATTTTATCAGAAAATGTATTTAAGGTATTTTTCTGATGATTTGAAATAACAATACGTGAAGCTAACACGCCATAGTCAGGATGATGAGTTATCATTGATGCCGCAAGTCTTCCCGTAAGTTCATCTAATTCAGAAGTTTTTACACCATCAAAAATATGACTACAAATTTTTTGAGCAATTTCATCTAATTCTACACCATTTAGACCACCACAATTAGCAGCGATATTACGAATTCGTCTGATTACTTTATCGAAGGATACATCCTCAAATTTTCCATTTCTTTTAATAACTCGCATTGTATATTTTAATAATTATACTTATTATTTTAATATTTATATTAATTTAATAATTAAAAATAATATAACTCAATTTTAAAAACAGATTATTTACATTGTATTAAAATATCTATTATAAATATAATAATAGTTAATTATGCCTAAAATAAAGAAGGTAAACAAAACAAAGAAAGGTAGTTCCGCAAAAAAAAGAAAAAGAGTAAATAAAAATAAACAAAAGGGTGGAAATAATAACTCTATTATTGAAAATAAAAAAATGTGTTCTCCTACAAATGCTTATGAAAATTCTTGTTTTACTACAGATGCATTAAGAAAAATAATCCGAGCATATAATACTAAAACAAATTCAAATATAGGGAAAATAAAACTCACTCAAAATAAAAAAGATTTAGTTAAAGATTTAAGTAATAAATTTTGTCAAAATTATGATACGATTGATTTTTGCATTTTAAATGATGATAGGTGGCAAGGTAGTGAGGAAATAAAAACTTTGATAAGAAAATTTTTTAAACCCCCATCACCAAAAGGTAAATATGATTGGTTAAGTTCAATTGATATTGCTGATGTTATGGTTCAGTATGA
>CEUD01125520.1_pt1 | contig 20990 bp, 18 predicted proteins | sample 356481 | NCBI WGS metagenome assembly CEUD01 (sample SAMEA2623314, study PRJEB7988) | marine metagenome | isolation source: saline water (ENVO:00002010), including | reverse complement strand
GCGCGTGATGACGACGGGGCTCGGCCTAGAGACGGAAATCTCGCAGGACACCCGTGCGCCGCGCCCCGTTCATACCTCAAAGCTGCTGCAGAAGAAAGCATCAGATGAGAGCCAGGATGAGTTTACTTTCGTCGATGGTGAAGACCAGCGTGGCTATTTCGATAAGACTGACCGCAACGACTATAACGACGAAGATCTCGACGTGCCCACCTTCATGCGGAGGGGGATTAAGATTAAGATCAAATAACTACTATGCCTTGGTACCTTTACCATGCCCTGAAACAGTTGTTTCCTTCTGGGCGTTTCTTTTCCTTCTTCTCGCTGATGTCGATCATGGGCGTGATGTTAGGCGTCTGTGTTTTGATCATTGTGCAGAGTGTGATGAATGGCTTTGGCGAGGGGATTCGCCAGCGCTTAACCGAGACGCAGGGGGATATTCGCATACGCTCCAGCGAGGTGATCTATGATTGGGAGTCGGTGCAAGAGACTGTGCTACAGCAGGATTCAGTGCTGGGGGCATCGCCGTTTGCTGAGGGCGTGATTATGCTGCAGCATCAGAATCGGCCACAGTTCCCCTTTGTGCGGGGAGTGGATCCCTGGTCCGAAGAGGAGGTCGTGCCCATTGAGAAATTTTTGACTTTAGGAAATATGGAAGACTTTGACGATGATGGAGTTTTTCTAGGCGAAGGCCTCGCCTATGCTCTCAAGGCAGGGCCGGGTTCGACAGTCGAAGTCTTTACACCGTTGATGCTGGAAGCCTTAAAGCAGGATGAGGTGTTACTACCACGCGAATTTAAAGTGGTGGGGCTCTTTCGCACAGGATCGCCTCAAGTGGATGGCAATACGATGATCACAACTCTGCGTGTGATGCAGGAGCTTTACGGTTTAGAAGATGGTGTGCATGGCATCGTGCTCAAGTTACGCCCGGGGGTGAATGCGTATGATTATAGCGTCGATTTGGAACGCGAAGTTCTTCGGCCCGGCTTAGATGCCGTCAGCTGGATCGAGTCGAATCAGGATTTTCTTTTTGTGATCGAGCAAGAGAAACGAGTGATTTCTTTTATCATTATCTTTATCATTCTGGTGGCTTCGTTTTCGATTGCGATCGCTCTGATGATGGCCGTCATTCGAAAGACACGCGAAATTGGGCTATTAGTCGCGATGGGCGGGCGGCCGTATCAGGTGGCGTACAGCTTTTGTTTTCAGGGCTTCGTAATTGGTTTTTTCGGCACGGTGATGGGCATGTTGATGGCCTTAGTATGCTTGCACTATCGTCGCGGCATACTCTCCCTCTATACGGACATTACCAATACTCAGGCGAACTTCCTGGGGCAGTACGATGTCTACGAAATTCCTGTGCATTATTTAGCTTCCGACTTTATCACAGTGACTTGTTTCGCGCTCGTCATTTCGACACTGGCCGGGCTATTGCCCGCGCTGCGTGCTGCACGACTTAAACCCGCTGATGCCCTCCGTAGTGAATAATCCATACTTACTTGAAGCCAAAGCGCTGGGGAAGCAATTTCCCGGTGCCGACAACGCGATCTCAGTGCTAGCAGGGGTGGACTTTGCGCTGCTGCCGGGCGAGAGCGTGAGTATCCGCGGTGAATCCGGGAGTGGTAAGTCCACTTTATTAAATGTGCTTTCGGGCCTGGAGCGTGCAGATGCGGGGCAGCTCTTTTGGCAGGGAGCAGAGGTCACCAAATTTTCTCTTTCGAAGTTGGCAGCGGCCCGCACGCGCTACATGGGCTTTGTATTTCAGGTCTATTATTTGGCCCCCGAATTAAATGCACTTGAAAATGTACTGCTGGGGGCGCGTATCGCCGGGCGGGTGGATTCGAGCGTTCGTGAGCGAGCCGAAGCTTTACTGGTGCGTGTGGGGCTTAAAGAACGTATTAAGCACAGTTCCACTAAAATGTCGGGCGGAGAGCGGCAGAGAGTGGCCGTGGCCCGCGCCTTAATTAATGATCCACCGCTGGTTTTGGCCGATGAGCCTACAGGGAATTTGGATGAAGCCACTGGTCTGGCCGTCATGGATCTCTTACTGGAAATCGCAGGGGAGGCTCAAAAAAGCTTGGTCTTGGTGACCCATAATCCTGAATTTGCGGCTCGAACACAGCGCCAACTTACATTGCATTTGGGGCAACTTTCTTAGACTGGTTTCAATTGCGCCAGCTTAGGCATTACAATTTATATCGAATGGATACGCATAAACTAAAAATTGGATTTATCGGGGCGGGGGCTAATACCCGCAAAATGCACATACCTGGCTTTCATAAACTAGAGAATGTCGAACTCTCTGTTGTGGCGAATCGCAGTGTTGAATCCGCCCGAGATGTCGCCAAGAAAAACGGCATCCAGCGCGTCGCTAAAGATTGGCGCGAAGTGGTCGAAGACCCTGCGATTGATGCCGTCTGCATTGGCACTTGGCCTTATCTGCATGCTGAGGCGACCATCGCTGCGTTGGAGCATGGCAAACATGTGCTTTGTGAGGCTCGCATGGCATGCGATCTCGCCGAGGCAAAGGCCATGTTGGCTGCTGCTCATGCGCATCCTCAACTAGTGGCTCAACTCGTGCCTGCGCCGTTTTCTTTAGACTTTGATGCGACTATTCGCGAGATGCTACAAGCTGGCAAATTAGGTGAACTGTTGGAGGTGCGCGTCGTGCATACCAGTGGTCAGTCGGCAAATCCCGAGGCTCCTATGACGTGGCGGCAAGATGTCGCGTTGAGCGGTAAGAATATTATGAGTATGGGCATCATGCACGAAACGGTGGAACGTTGGGTGCAAGATGAGCCTAGCTGGTTGCTGGCCGATGGAGCCGTCTTTCAGCCACAACGCAGCTATCCGGATTCTGAAGAGCTTAAAGAAGTCAAAATACCCGATAGCCTAAGTGTGATGGGGCGCTTTGCTCAGACTGGTGCACGTTTAGTGTATCACTTTAGTAGCGTCGAGTCGGGCAAGCCACGCATGGAGTTTCGGCTCAACGGCTCTAAGGGAGCCCTGCGCTTTGATACCTATGATACCGAACTGCTCTATGCGGCCGCCGGGGAGGTGGAAGAGAAAAAAATCATTCTCTCTCGCGCGGAAAGCCGAGGCTGGCAGGTTGAGGCAGATTTCGTGCAATCGATACGCACAGGTGTGCCTGTTAAGCTCACTTCATTCGAGCAAGGGCTGCGTTATATGACCTTTACCGAGATGGTGTCGCAGTCCTTGGCCAACAATTCCAGCCGTGTTGATTGGCTGGGGTAAATATTACGAATGTAGTCTTGCATCTTAGCTGCGCTAGTCTCAATACTGTCTCAATAAGAAATATGGATGCCGAAAGTAAAACGACCACAGAAATTCGAGACACCTTTAAGGACTTTCTCAGTAGTAAAGGTTTGCGCGTAACCAACCAGCGCCTGGCCATATTCGATGCTGCGTATGAGCACCCGGATCACTTTACCGCCGAAGACTTGCTGGAGCGCTCACGCGAGATCGACGATTCGGTTTCTCGCGCGACTGTTTACCGAGCGCTTCCCATCCTTACAGAAAGTGGGCTGATCCGCGAGGTAGATGTGGGGCGCGATTATAAGTTTTATATGGCGAATCGCAACGCCACCACCTTTCAAGCTCAGGTTATATGTTTGGACTGTGATAAGATTTTTGAAATTGATGCCCCCTTTATGGAGTGGTATGGCAAGACGGTGGCGGATAAGCTCGGGCTCAACGTCGAAAGCCAACGCCTACAGGTGACCGCACGTTGCGATGAACTTCAGACGGCAGGCATCTGCAAACGCAGTGGCAAGAAAGCCTCTTAGCTTTCTTGATTAGAGGCTTGGCTCGGCCACTTCGAAGCGTACGCCCAGCATATTATAGTCGGCGTGGGTGCCTTTCTCGAATTGCACTCCCTTGGGAGGATTGATCATGCGTCCGTCCACCACGATTGGGATTTCACGCATATGATAGCCTGGAGCACTGAGCCGCGCGGTGTAGGGACCGTCAGTTATATCTTTCAAGGGCATTAGATTGCGTCCGATTCGCAGGTTTTCGAGCGTATAGACTACTGAACCGTCCGGGGCGATCAGTTCGATGGTGGCGCCGGGGCCATTTTTACCATATTGATTAAAGGCCAGGCTCATTTCATTGGCATAGCGCACTCCGATGTGGACGATGCCAGGGGCGCGTTCCGTTGCTTTGGGCCCCAATGCTATAAAAAGCGAGCCCACGATGCCAGTCAGTAAAAAGAGAGCGACCACCACGATCGGGCCTTTAAGTTCAAGAGTTTTAGACATGCGATAGATGAAATGAGCTGCATTCGTAGGCTTGTCAACTGGCCCGTGTTTCTTGCCACTGGCTTCTATCTGTGCCTTTTAGTGACATCTCTGGCGCCGATTAGCCTCTTGTGCTCGTGTGAGTCATTGCCGATAATCTCTCTATTTATGATTTATGAAGGCTTATAGTATCCTATTTCTAGCAGGACTTTTTTTTAATTTGTGTGGCTTTGCGGCTGAACCTCAGCCACAGAATGCAGATATTCAGCCTTTTGTGCATTGGTTGTTGGATGATGGGGAGCGCTTGGAAGATGTTCGCTTTGCGGCGGTGGCCGAGGCGGTTTCGGGGCGACGAGTGTTGCCCGTCGATCGTTCGGACGCGGTGGATGCGGCGATGCTCGCTCAAGTCGAGGCAAGCTTGGATGCGATGTTGCAGGAATTGGCGAAGCCGGAGAATGCAATCCATGCGGTCGGGCGGGTGAACGAGATCAGCCGGCATGTGGAAGACTTTTTACTACAGCAGCTCAATGCGCTGGAGGGCTACGAATGTTCGATTCCGCCCAATGCCTCTGGCAAGGAGCAACGTTCTGGCTATCCAGATTTACGCTTCGTGCACTCGGCGAGTGGGCGGGTTTTTTACATTGATCCGAAGGTCTACAAACAAGGGAGTGAGCGTAGTCGCTTCCGTACCTTCTATTTTGAGCCCAAGCGCGCGACAAACAAGATTCTAGATGACGCGAGTCACCTAATCGTGGGGGTCGCGCACGCAGGTAAGGTCGACGGCTTGTGGCGGCTGAATGCTTGGAAGCTAGTCGATTTGATCGATTTTCGGGTGCGGCTCAAAGCGGAATTTCAGTCGAGTAACCGTGAGCTGTATCAGGCGGGCGCGGTCCTGAGCGAAGGAGGGCAATAAACGCGCTCAATTAGCGCGTAGTCGACTCTTGCGTCTCTTGCACCTCTTGCACTCGCTCGATGCCACTTTCTGTGATCAGTATTAGGCGCTGTTTGTAGAGTCTCCCAATTCCCTGCTTGAATGCCTTTTTACTGGTGTCGAAAGTGGCGCGTATGTCTTCGGGGGTGCTTTTGTCGTTGAAGGGTAATGCGCCGCCAGCGGCTTCGAGTTTCTCTAGGATGACTTTACTGACGCCGTCGACCCGGCCGTAGCCAGAAGGATCGCGCCGGAGGTCGATCTTGCCGTCGTTGTGAACCTTTTTAATATAGCCGGTAAATTGATCGCCAGGTTCGAGCTGGTCGGAGGTCTCCTCATGGTAGAGGAGGCCGCGGTAGCGCTTGTCGATGATGGATTTGAAGCCGAGTGGTGAGTCGCCGTAAATCAGCACCTGCACGGCATCGCCCACTTCGTATGGTGGCTTTTCCGGTGGCAGGTGATTATGTAAACGGGTGGAGGCGACGACGCGATTGGTATATTCGTCGACATAGACGGCGACAATGGCTCCGTCGCCTTCGGTGAAGAGTGTGTTACCTTGCTCGCGGTAAGGGAGTAGCAGGTCTTTGCTCAGTCCCCAGTCAAGAAAGGCGCCCGCAGTGGGGTGCACGCTGATCACTTCAAGATAGGCGAATTCGCCGGCTTGTGCGTAGGGCGTTTCGGTGGTGGCTACCAGTCGATCCTCAGAGTCGTTATAAACAAAGACTTCGACTTCGGAGCCGATTGTCATTTCGGGGGTGACATAGCGTGTAGGCATGAGAATTTTTTCATGCGCGCCGCCGTCGAGATAAAGGCCGTGGTCGCTTTTTTCGAGCACGGTGAGGGTGTTGTATTTTCCGATATTAGCCATTTGATAGAGTGCTGCTAGTGTATACGCGTTTCGAGCTCGCGGACGAGATCAATTAGTAGCTTGTTTTCGCCGCCGAGCTTTTCGAGTGCTTGTATGGCCGCTTCGGTGTGGCGTTTGGCCTCGGCATGCGCGCCTTCGATCCCGTGGAGGGCGACATAGGTGGATTTGTCGGCAGCGGCGTCATTGCCGACGGGTTTGCCCATGGTTTCGGCGTCCGAGGTGGCGTCGAGTATGTCGTCGACGATTTGAAAGGCGAGCCCTAGGTGGTAGCCGGCTTCCTCGACGAGTTGAATCTGCTCGGGCGCGGGCGCGCAGAAAAAGAGGCCCATTTTGAGTGCGGCTGTGAGCAGGGCGGCCGTTTTATTTTCGTGTATGTAGCGCAGGGTGTCGGCATCGAGCGGTTTACCTTCGTTTTCGATATCTTCTTGCTGCCCTCCGATCAGGCGCTCGCTGCCGCTGGCGTCGGCTAGTTCGCCGATCAAGCGAGTGGCCAGTGCGGGATGCTCGCTGTAGGCACGAGCTAGTAGCTGGAATGTATAGGTCAGTAGCGCGTCGCCAGCCAGCACTGCGGTGGCTTCGTCGAACTGTGCGTGGCAACTGGGGCGTCCGCGGCGTAGCTCGCTGTCGTCGATCGAGGGCAGGTCGTCGTGGATGAGTGTGTAGGTGTGCAAGCACTCGATCGCGACGGCGGCGGCGAGCGGATCGGCCTGTGCTTCAAATAATTCGCTGGCGGCAAATAGCAATGCGGGCCGGATGCGCTTGCCGCCGGCTTCCATCGAATAGCGCATGGCAGCATGCAGCTTAGCCGGACGTGTGTCGGCTGCAGGTAAGAGTTGATCGATGCCGTTTTCAACACGTGCACGATACTGATCCAATTTTTCTTTTAATACGGGATTCACTACGCTAGCTTGGACCATACTTTTTATGAAGGAAACGCCAATATTTGAAGAAGTTTTTAATCGTCTGCTTAAGTTGCCCGGATATTGGGTGAATCTTTTGATCGGCGGCCTTTTGTCTTTCGTGCCGATTGTGAATCTGTTTGCCTTCGGCTACCTGTTCCGACTTTCGCATGCGGTGCGTCGATCGGGGCAGCCTGTCTTGCCCGCCTGGCGCGATTGGTCGGGCCTGTTTCAAGATGGTTTGCGCTTTGCGGTGGTTTGGTTGGGCTATTGGCTGCTGCCGATCTTGTGTGCGTGCTTTGTCACTTGGTTGATGGCTTGCATTGGGCTGGGGGCCTTGAGCAATATTTTTCTATTGTCGGTGGTTTTGTTGGCGACGCTTTTGTTTAGCTCTGCGCTCTATCGCTATAATATGCGCAAGGACTTTAAGGACTTGTTAGACTTCGCATTGATTCTTCGGATGACGCGGATGGAGTGGCCGCGCTTATTGGTGCCAGCTCTGGTTTTTCTTGGGATGATGGTGTTATTTTTACCATTTTATGGTTTTGCGATCTTCGCCGGCTTCCTCATGATGATTACCTATACGAGCTTGCGCTTCCGTAGTCTGGAGCAAAGTTAACTTTATTTTTTAAGATATGCGGATTGACGCTGAAAAAACACCGAGTGCCATAGGACTCTACTTATGTGCTCTGTTAATGGCCTTATTGGGAGCGCTTCTGGGCTTTGTCTACATGTCGAGTTTTCCGGCGCAGGCTTTTGGGAGTCAAGCTGAGTATAAAGCATCCTTGGCAGAGGCTGCCGCAGCGGTTGAAGCGGCGCAGGTGGCTGCCGAGTCGGGGGAGCCTATAAAAGGAAAGGATGCTGCCAGCGCTAAAGGGGCTTTGCCGACTTTGGGACCAAAGCCAGGAAGCGCACATTTTATTGAGGGCGAGGTTTATAGTTCGCGCACATGGGAAGCGAAACGTAAGCAGTTGAGCGCTGCAGGTGCGCAGAGCGTGGCATTTTCTGTCGGAGAGATGAATGCGTGGATGGCGTCTAAATTTCGTCCGGGGGTGGTTGATAGCGACGACGAGGAGGCGGCAAATTTATTGATTGTGCCAGGTGTGCCTAACCTCGGCATTGCGGACCAAGGAGAGTTTTATCTAAATGTGCCCACGAGCATCACAGCTTTCGGCGCTACTGGGGACTTTATGATATTTGCACGTTGTGCGCTAAAGGGGAATCAGGTGAAGCTGCGCTCTGTTAACGTGAGAAGTGCTAAGGTGCCACTACCAGGGATCTTGGGAGCTCGCATACTAGGGGTCTTAATGCAGGGCTTCGCCACGTCTGAAGAGTATCAAATTATCTCTGAGGCATTTGCACGCGCGGATACGGTCAAAACCGTGGACAATCAATTTGTCTTTGAATTGCGCTAATCGCTTCATATGCGTCGTTCTTTTGTTATGCGTAAATTAGTCTCCTTGTTGGCTCTTTGGCTGCTGGCCGTATCCACGCTGGGAGCGGCTCCCCAGTTGCGCACCGTGCGCAATCAGTATTTTGAAGTGCTGGGGCTGGATTTACGCTCCGTCTCTTATGTCAGCGAGTTGAGCGTATTTACTGCAGAGATTGCGCAACGCTACTTGAAGGCAGAGGGCATGGATTTTCCGCAACCCATTTTGCTGAGTCTGCGCCCTGAGATACATGTTGATTTTGAGGGTGATTATCGAGTGGGGCTGGGCGAGCGTAATTCGGTGCAACTGGATGTGCGCTGGGAGGATGATATGACCTTACAGCGGACCTGCCGTGCACTGGCCGAGGCCTTACTGCGCCAGTATTCGCTATTCAATTATGGCAGGCTCGCAGCCACTAATTTACGCGCTTGGCCAGTGGAGGCATTGGCCGACGAAATCTATTATGGCTTGCGCTCTGCCGAGTTTGTCGAGGCACTTGAGCGCAGACGAAAGAGCCCGCTCGGTTCGCTGCAGGCGATCGTCGCAAGGCTACAATCCGAGCATGCGAAGGCTGCCGGTAGTGTGGACTCAGATGCGGGCTACTGGTTACTCACTGCATTGAAATCGAGTCATTTAAAGCGTGATACTGTGGTGAGTCTATTTCAGCAAGCGACGGCGGGGAGAGATATCGAACAAGCCTTGACGACAGCGATTCAGCCGAGTGGACCCACGGCGGAGCCCGTGAGCGCAGAGGACTGGTTCCATGCGCGCATGGCGGATCTACTGGAACAGGAGTATGATGTGATCGAATCGATGGATACTTCGCGCGATTGGTTAACTACATTGGCCAACTTGCAGGAGCCCTTCGCCTTAGAGTCCGGCGAGAAAAAGTTAAATCTTCGTTCCTTGTGGCTACATCGCGCCGATCCTGCGGTGCAAGAGCGAGTTCGGGCACGTTACGAGATCTTGCTACTGCGTATGGCACGTATCAACCCCGCATACTATAATCCAGCCCGCTCTCTGGGCGTGCTCTTCGAGAGCATTCTTCAGGAGACGCCGTCGCATCTTTATTTACACCACTTGACGATTTATTTGAGCGATTGGGAAGATGCCAAGGAAATGCAGGCTGAAATTATAAAGCATTTATAATTAATGATCCTGTAAGCTGTTTTCTAGGAGTTGGTTGTGTCGTGTTTTTGTTTTTTTTGAAATGAAAATGTCTGAGAATTGAACGCGAGCAGGCCGACTGCGTCTATAACTACATACTGCATTATAGTTTTTTGTTAAGTTTGTTGTTTGTTTAAGCGCCGTCTCTCACGAGGGACGGCGCTTTGTTATACACATTGCACATGTGGACTAGACAAAAGCATATCAGCTCTCAATATTGTTCATTTTATGAAAATTTACTTAAATGATCAGTTAGTCGATGCAGACGAGGCCAAGGTTTCAGTATTCGATCACGGGCTTCTCTATGGCGATGGTATTTTCGAGGGCATCCGTCTGTATGATGGTTGCGTCTTTAAGCTAGAAGAGCACTTGGAGCGTTTAGAATACTCGGCGAAGGCGATCATGCTGAAGATGCCTTGGTCGCGCCAACAGATCTCCGATGCGGTCTGTGAAACTTGTCGTGCCAATGGTCTTAAAAATGGTTATATTCGTTTAGTGATTACGCGCGGTGTCGGAAGTCTGGGGCTCTCCATCAAGAATTGCGATCAGCCACAGCTCATCATCATCGCCGACACCATTCAGCTCTATCCTAAGGAGTTTTACGAACACGGTCTGCCGATCATTACGGTGCCCACACGTCGCTGTAACCCGGCAGCGCTGCCGCCTACAGTCAAGTCGCTCAATTATTTAAATAACATTTTGGCCAAAATCGAGGCGCAGCACCTTGGCTACCAAGAGGCGATCATGCTCAACGACCAAGGCTACGTGGCTGAGTGCACCGGTGATAATGTATTTATCATTCATAAGGGCGAGTTGATCACTCCGTCTGCGAGCGCGGGAGCACTCAAGGGCATTACACGCGATACCGCGTTGGAGATTGCTGAAGACCTGGGCATCCCTTGGCGGGAGTCGAATATGACCCGCTACGATGTCTGGGTCGCAGACGAGCTCTTCTTGACTGGAACCGCAGCGGAAATTGTCCCGATCGTTGAAGTGGACGCTCGCAAGATTGGTGACGGCAAGCCGGGTAAGATTACCGCTAAGTTCCTCGAAGCCTTCCGTCGTCGTGTGTGCGTCGAGGGCACGATGCTCTAGTTTTAATAGTTCATCTTACGATTGGCACAATTTATGCAAATTGATGTCAAATTTACGTGAACCCGTCAATTTTGGGATCGCATCGCTGAAGTCACTAAAAATTAGCTTTAGCTTTGCGATCTCAGTTGGCATCGCTATCTTTACATCATGGCCGAAAACCTGAAGTGCAGTCATTGCAATAATCCCGCAACCGTCCACCTGACTCAGATCGTTAATAATAAGATTATTAAAGTCGATCTCTGTGAATCTTGTGCGCAAGCCAAAGGGGTGACCGACCCCGAAGGCTTCTCCTTGGCGGATTTACTCTCAAAGACTAATCTCACTCCTGAAAAGGGTGAGCCTCAAATCACATGTCCCGATTGTGGATTGAGCTCTGCGGACTTCCGTCGTACAGGCCGTCTCGGTTGTGCGGCTTGTTATCAGAGCTTTGTGCCTTTACTGCGCCCGGTCTTGGAAGACATGCACGCAGGCGTCGTCCACAAGGGCAAGGTCCCTGAAATCGCATTCTCACGCCAAAGTAGTGAGGCTGAATTGCAGACTCTCGAAAATGCTTTGCAGCGCGCCATCGAGGAAGAAGCCTACGAGGACGCGGCTAAATATCGTGATCAAATCCACGCCATTAAACAAGCTGCCGAAGCGGAGGCGGTCGAATCATGATTGAGTCTTTGATTAACTCCGACAACGCCGAGCTGACCCAAAGCACTAAGAAGGGCGCTCCCGTTGTGCTCAGCACCCGCGTGCGCTTGGCTCGTAATATAGTGGGCACACCCTTTCCGGAGCGTGCCAATTCGTCGCAGCGGAGTGACGTTATGACTAGGTGTGCGGAGCAAATTGCGGATCTCACGCAAATGAAGCACGGTGTTTTTTACGACATCGCTGAACTTTCGGACCTCGAAAAGCAAGTGTTGGTCGAGCGCCACCTGATCAGTCGCGAGCTCTGCGAGTCTAAGTCTGGCTCTGGTGTCTTTATCAACAAAGATCAGACCTGTTCGGTCATGATTAATGAAGAGGACCATCTGCGCATCCAATTTTTGAAGTCTGGCTTTAGCTTGCGTTCGGTCTGGAAGCAAATCGATCGTTTCGACACAGGCTTGGAAGACGGCCTCGACGTGGCCTTCTCACAAGAGTTTGGTTACCTGACTGCATGCCCCACCAACCTTGGCACCGCGATGCGGGCCTCGGTTATGCTACACCTGCCAGGGCTGGTCATTTCGGAGCACATGGAAAAAGTCATCCGAGCAGTCAACCAACTCGGCATCACGGTGCGCGGCCTCTTTGGCGAGGGCTCGGATGCGACTGGACACGTCTTTCAAATCTCCAACCAACAAACCTTGGGCGAAAGTGAGCAAGAAATCATGTCGCGACTAGGGAGTGTGTTTAAGACGATCATCGATCACGAGATCAATGCGCGCTTTAAATATCTAGAGGAGAACCGCGCCCGGTTGTTGGACCAGATCGGGCGTGCTTTTGGTGTATTACAAAATGCGCACGTGCTTAACTCTAATGAGGCCATGAACCTGCTCTCGTTGATGCGTTTGGCTGTCGATTTTGAAATGCTACCAGAGGCCAACCGTTCCGATGTCGACCGACTCTTCATCGAGTGTCAACCAGGCCATATTCAATATTCCGCAGGAGAGGGCATCGAGCCCGAGGCCCGCGATCTCTGCCGGGCAGATATTCTTCGCGAAAATTTTGCCCGTTTACCATCTCTCGATTTTGACAAGGTCAAAGACCTAGGTTAGATACATTTAAACGACGCTCTTATCGCACTTATGGAACCTATGAATAACTTTACCCCGCGCGCTCAACAAGTTTTAGCACTCGCTCGCAAGGAGGCCGACCGCTTTCATCACAACTACGTGGGCACGGAGCACCTGCTGCTCGGTCTTATCAATTTAGGCCAAGGGGTCGCTGTCAACGTGCTTCAAAAGATGGGGCTCGACCTGCAGACCGTGCGTTCGGCAGTTGAAAAACAAGTCGGCACTGGTCCCGAAAGTAAGCCCTCCGGGAATATCCCTTACACACCTCGTGTGAAGAAGGTGCTCGCACTTGCTGGTAAAGAGGCGAAGGCCCTCAACCATTCCTACGTCGGCACCGAACACATCTTACTCGGCCTGCTGCGCGAGGGCGAGGGGGTTGCTGCCCGTGTGCTTAAGTCGCTCGATGTTGATATCGAGCGTTGCCGCAACGAGATTTTGACCGAGCTTGATCCCAATTTTTCAGGTGAACCGGAGGCGGCGGCAGCCGGTGGTAAGGCGAATACGCCCGAAGATAAGAAAGACAGCAAAACACCCGCGCTCAAAGCCTTTGGTCGTGATCTGACCGAGCTGGCTAAGAAAGGGGAGCTCGATCCCGTGATCGGACGTTCCGACGAGATTCGCCGCGTCGTGCAAATCCTTTGCCGCCGCACTAAGAATAATCCAGTGCTGATCGGTGAAGCCGGTGTTGGTAAGACTGCCATCGTTGAAGGCCTTGCTCAGGAGATCGCCTCTGGCATTGTGCCCGAAATTCTTGCTGATAAGCGTGTCATCACACTCGATCTCGCGCTCATGGTCGCTGGCACCAAGTATCGTGGCCAGTTTGAAGAGCGCATTAAAGCCGTGATGGATGAAATCCGCCGTGCCAAGAATGTGATCATTTTTATCGACGAGCTGCATACCATCGTAGGTGCCGGTGCCGCTGAAGGTGCCATGGACGCGTCTAATATTTTCAAACCATCGCTCAGTCGGGGCGAGTTGCAGTGTATCGGTGCCACCACTTTAGCGGAATACCGTAAATACATCGAAAAGGACAGTGCGCTGGATCGTCGCTTCCAATCCGTTAAAGTTGAAGCGCCCTCGGTCGAAGACACCGTGCTTATTTTGAAAGGTATTCGTGGTAAATACGAAGATCACCATAAGTGCACCTTTACTGACGGCGCCCTCGAAGCAGCTGCCAAGCTCTCCGAGCGCTACATCACGACTCGCTTCCTGCCCGACAAAGCCATCGATATTCTCGATGAGGCCGGCGCACGCGCACGTATCGAATCCCTGCAACAGCCTTCAGAAATCGAGGCTATGACAGCAGAGATCGAGGAAGTCTGTGCTAAGAAGGAAGATGCCATCGCTAAGCAACATTTCGAAGGTGCCGCGAAATATCGCGACGAAGAGAAGCAATTGCGCAAGAAGCAGGCTGACTTCATTGAAGAGTGGAAGAAGAACCGTGAGGAGAACCGACTCCTTGTGGATGAAGAAGAAATGCTGCAAGTGGTCGCCGCATGGACCGGGATTCCGCTCTCACGCATGGAAGAGGCCGAAAGTAAGAAACTTCTGAAGCTGGAGAGTGAACTACAGCGCGAAGTGATCGGCCAAGGCATTGCCACCGAAGTTATTTCTAAAGCACTCCGCCGCTCCCGCGCCGATCTAAAAGATCCTAAGCGCCCGATCGGTTCCTTCATGTTCCTCGGACCCACAGGTGTGGGTAAGACTCTGCTGGCGAAGGTGCTGGCGGAAGAAATGTTCGGCGATAAGGATGCCATCATTCAGATCGACATGTCGGAATATATGGAAAAGTTCGCGGTGTCGCGCCTAGTGGGTTCGCCTCCCGGTTACGTCGGCTACGAAGAGGGTGGACAACTCACCGAAGCGGTGCGTCGCAAGCCTTACTCCGTCGTGCTCTTCGATGAAATCGAAAAAGCACACCCCGACGTGGTGCAACTGCTCTTGCAGGTGCTGGAAGAAGGTCGCCTCACCGACAGCCTTGGCCGTAAGATTGATTTTCGAAATACCATTTTGATTATGACCTCCAATGTCGGCGCTGACATCTTGCAGCGCAACACGTCGATGGGCTTCGGGATCGAGAGCAATGCGGAAAACGAGTATGAAAAAATTCGCGAGAAAATCCTCGATGAAACTAAGCGCGTCTTTAAGCCCGAGTTCCTAAATCGCCTAAATGATCTAGTCATCTTTAAGTCACTTGCTCGTGAAGACATGAAGGCCATTGTGGAGCTTGAGCTTCGCAACGTTTCCAACCGTCTGAAAGAGCGCGAGCTCACATTTGATTTCGACGATGCTTCCAAGAGCTTCCTGATTGATAAAGGTTACGACGAGAAATACGGCGCACGTCCCTTGCGTAGAGCCGTAGAAAAATACCTCGAAGACTCCCTCGCTGAAGCCATCCTCTCCGGCGAGATCAAGCCAGGCGAAGTCATCAAAGTGACAGTCAATGAAGACGGCAAAGGCTTGCTATTTACTCAAGAGCAGCCCGTCGGCTCCTAAGCTCTAGAATCAAGTTTTCCAGCGCCCCTCTCGAGTCCGAGTGGGGCGCTTTTGTTTTCAAGGGGAGGCTATCCAATCAAAATTAGTTTGTTGGAATAAAATTACAGCTCAAGTAAGCGCATTCCGAAGGTAATCCACAAGGGAATGGTGGCAAAGCTCACAACCGTGGTCGCGAGCACGACTTTTAGGGCCACTTCCGGTGAGCCATCAAATTGCCGGGCAAGTACGATCGGAAAGACGCCACAGGGCATTGCGGCTTGCACTAGCATCACCGCTTTGAGCTCTGTGGGGAAGGGGAACAGGAAGGCGAATAGTATTAAGAGCGCGGGAAAGATCCCGAGGCGAATTAACACCGCCACCACCGGTATTCGCAGGCGATCGAACATGCGCACGCCCTTGGCGAGGTCGGCGAAGGTGGCTCCGATAATGAGTAGTGCCAGTGGAATCGCGCATTGACCGAGTAGGTTGATCGATTCAAATGCAAAATTGGGTAAGTGTTGGTCGACTTTCAGCCAGTTCAGCGGGACTGCGATCAGAATCGCGATCACGGGCGCGCTTAGCAGGCGCCGCCAGATGGGCTTAGGATCGTTGGCCGAAAGGATATAGCCGACCCCGAGCGACCACATCGCGATTTCGACCCCAACATTATAGACTAACAACACGCCGGTGGTCTCGCGGCTGAAAAGCAGCGCGATGATCGGAATCGGGAAGTAGCCGTAGTTATAAATCCCAGTGCTGAAAGCGAAAGTGCGACATTCGCGCTGGTCCCCGATATTGAGTTTGCGCGCGATCCACATAATACTACCAAAGCCTGCTATAATCGTGGTGAGTCCGATCAGCGGGGGCAGTACGATATTGGCCGGATCGCGTAGCGCTTCGTTGCCCAACACCAGCGAAAAGATGAAGGCCGGGTAGAGTAGGTTGACCACCACCGTCATCAAGCTGCGGTCGGCGGCTTCGTTCAGCCAGCCTAGCCGCCGAGCGATGAAGCCTGCCAATATAATGAAAAAAATCGGCGTGATGGCCGAGAAAATGAGTCCGGAGTCGTGCATGTGTTAATCGCTCTTCACTTACCGAGTATGCGCTTGAGCGAACTCTCAGATACGCGTTGATATGCACGGTAGGCGTGTTGGGCAGATTCTAGTACCTGCTCGAATTGCGCATGCGCCTCGGCTGTCTCAAATTCAAAGCCCAGTAGTGCGCGGCCTACGCGCTCGCCGGAATATACATAATTAAAGTAGGCGAGATTAGAATGTGGACTGACTGCTCGCAGGAAGTCGGCGAGTGCACCGGAGCGTTCGTGGAACTCCAGCGTTATAAAAATCGGGTGCCGGAGCAATTTGGAATCATAGTGGATTAGTCGAAAGGCTACATCCACATCGGTCTCCGAACTGACTTCATTGTAGGGATAGTTGCCATCGCTGAGCGCTTGTGTGAGCACGCTAAATTGCATTGGCGACAGGTCAAAGCCGATCACCGGCCCCGCCAGTTCGGCGTCTGTTTTCCCGTATTGAAAGTCCACGATATTCACAGTGTTGGGCAGTGACTCAAGCAAACCATACATCGCGCCAGCTTTTTCTGGGATCTGGATTTTTAGATAGCGACGTCGCGCTGCACCGACTGCGGAGCGGCGTGCGATGGTGGCCAGCTGTTCAAAGTCCATGTTGGCCCCGCAGAGGACACTGAGCACGCGTTTTCCGGCGAGTGCTTCACGTTGTTTTAAAATGGCCGCTACCCCCATCGCGCCCGAAGGCTCGGGAATGCAGCGCAATTGCTCCCAGAGAAATTGAATCGCGGCTGAGACTTCATCGTTACTCACCGTCACCCACTCATCGACTAGGTCGGCACAAATCTGGTGGGTGAGCGTGCCGACTTTGCGCACCGCAGTGCCATCGCAGAAGACGTCGACCTGATCCAGCGCGACCGGCTTGCCTGCCTTCACCGCGGCTGCCATCGAGGCTTGTTGCACGCCTTCGACACCAATGATGCGGATGTCGGGGAAGTTCATTTTTAACCATGTGGCGGTGGCTGCCGCCATGCCGCCACCACCGACTTGTAGATACGCGACATCGAAGGGACCCTTGCCAGACATCACGATCTCGTCGGCCAGTGTGCCTTGGCCGGCCATTACCGCTAGGTCATTGTAAGCGTGTATGTAAGTAAGCCCATCTTGCGCGGCGCATTCGTGTGCGGCCGCGCTGGCGCTATCATAACTGTCGCCGTGTAGGCGGATGGTGACACAGTCGCCCCCATGGCGTTGCACGGCCACTTGTTTCATGCGCGGGGTCGAGAGTGGCATGTAAATGATTGCGTGGCAGCCCAGTTTGCGAGCGGCTAGGGCCACTCCTTGCGCGTGATTACCAGCAGAGGCGGTCACTACGCCGATGGCTAATTCTTCTGAGCTGAGCAGTGCCATGCGATTGTAGGCGCCGCGCCATTTGTAGGCATGGATCGGCGAGAGGTCTTCGCGTTTTACGAAAATCTCGAGCTCGGGCTCTTGTAGAATAATCGAATGCAGCGGCGTTGCTTCGCCGACCTCATAGATCCGGCGACGTGCAAAAAGTATCTCCTGACGGAGACTGCGCTGTAGTGATTCACTGTCCATAGGCTAGAGTGGACAGTGTTTTGTGCGCAGGCTCAACTTCGAAAGCGCCTTTGAGTGTGCATGTTTTAGCCAGAAACATGCTTTGCCCTGTTCCAGCCTTTACGCAGGAGAATGATTCTGCCTCAAATGGTGCGGCACTAAATTCATGAAATCATCTACTTCAAATCTCCCTATTTACGATGTCGCCGACGATTTACTGGCAGGTCTAGCCGCCACGGGGCGTGTCGTGCTCTCTGCGCCCACGGGGTCAGGTAAGTCCACGCAGGTGCCGCAAATTCTATTGGACCGTTCCGGTATCGAGGGAGAGATCGTCGTGCTGCAACCACGGCGTTTGGCGGCGCGCTTGCTCGCTAAACGGGTCGCTTTCGAGCGTGGCGTTAAATTGGGCGAAGAGGTCGGCTACCAAATACGTTTTGAGAATATAGTCAGCGCGAGGACCCGCATTCGCTTCGTTACTGAGGCGATTTTGTTACGACAGATCTTATCAGACCCGGGCTTAAAGGGCGTGGGGGCGGTGGTCTTTGATGAGTTTCACGAGCGACACTTGACCAGTGATCTAAGCCTCGCATGTGCCCTGCAATCTGTGGCTGCGCAGCGGCCCGATTTGAAGCTGGTTGTGATGTCAGCCACCTTGGACATTGATGTCTTACAGTCCTATCTGGACCCTTGCGCCCGAGTGGAAGCTTCGGGACGCATGTATCCGGTTGAGGTCAGCTACACTGGTGCCGCGCTCGGGCGGCAGGCGGCGCCCGTTTGGGAGCGGGCCGCCAGCGCTTTTAAGAAATCAATCGCGGGACAAGTGGAAGGCGATGTTCTGATCTTTATGCCCGGCGCATTTGAGATTCGTAAGACCATGGAGGCGATACAAGCACTGCCAGAATCGCGTGCGTATGAGGTGCTTCCGCTACATGGCGAATTACCGCCTGATGCGCAAGATCGAGCGGTTAGCAGTGGTGAGCGCCCTAAAATCATAGTCTCGACCAACGTCGCAGAAACTTCGATCACCATCGATGGCGTGCGTGCGGTCATCGATGGCGGACTCGCGCGTATTGCACGCTATGATGCACGGCGTGGCATCAATTCTATCTTGGTTGAGCCGATCAGTCGTGCTTCGTCTGAACAACGAGCGGGGCGAGCGGGGCGGACGGGGCCGGGTGTATGCCTGCGACTATGGAGCGAGGCCGAACACCTGGCTCGCTCAGAGCGCGACGAGGCGGAAGTGAAACGGGTCGACCTATCCGAAACGGTGTTGATGCTGGCAGCGGCTGGCATTTGTAATTTAACTGTGTTTTCATGGTTTGAAGCACCCACGGATGAGGCGCTGCGGCGCGCCTACCAGTTGTTGCAGGATTTAGGGGCCTTCGAGGGCATGGGCGCTGTCACTGACATGACAGAATCGGGGGAATTGGGCATCAGTCCGCTGGGTCTTCAGATGTCGGACTTCCCATTGCATCCCCGCTATGCACGCTTATTAATTGAGGGAGACCGCTTGGGGGTGCTGCCAGATGTGGCTTTGATCGCGGCACTCAGCCAGGGGCGGCCCTTCTACCGAGCCGCGCGTGAAGACCGTGTGCGGCGTGAGCAGTTGCGCCAGATTGAAGATCATGCCGATGCGCGCTCCGATTATTTTGTGCATTTAAAAGCTTGGGAGCTGGCACAAGCGGCCAAGTTTAATGCGCATGCATGTGCTGCTCTAGGCATACATGGAGGGGCTGCGCGGCAAGCCAGCGCCGTGGCGCAACAGATCTTGAGATTGGCCGAAAAGGTTGGCTTAGACACGCGTTCCGGTCCCTTGCCTGATTTCGAAGAGCGCATCTGTAAGTGCATACTGGTGGCGTTTTCGGATCATCTCGCACTGCGAAATGATCGTGGCACACGTCGCTGCCGTATGGTGCATGGGCGCTCGGGAGAGTTACGTCGCGAGAGTGTGGTTGAGTCTGTCTTGTTGGTCGCCTCTGAGCTCGAAGAGCGTGAATTACGTGGCGAGGTCACCGTGCTGTTGGGGCTCGCCACCGCGGTGGAACCTCAGTGGTTGGAGGCACTGTTTGGCGCGGACTTCAGCGAGGGCACGGCCACTAGCTATGATGCTTCGGCGCGTAGAGTGGTCTGCCGAACCGAGCGACGTTTTCGTGATCTAGTGTTGCAGGCCAAAGATCAAGGAGAGCCTGACTACGACCAAGCCGCGGCTTTGTTGGCCGCTGAAGTGCAAGCTGGCAAATTGAATTTGAAGCATTGGGATGCGGCGGTCGAAAATTGGATTCAACGTGTTAATTTTGTAGCACGTCATTGCCCCGAAACAGAGATCGCCGCGATCGACGACGAGGCACGCCAGCTCTTGATTGAACAAATTTGCCACGGTGCTCTTAGTTACAAAGAAATCAAAGACCGGCCAGTGCTGGATACTGTCAAAGATTGGATCCGCCCAGAGCAGCTATATTATATCGACGCCTACGCGCCAGCTGAAATGGATTTGCCGCGTCGTAAGCGTCCCGCTCGTATTCGCTACGAGGCCGATGGGCGCGCGATCATCGCCTCTAAATTGCAGGACTTTTACGATGTGCCGGGCGCACAGCTACGAGTCGCCAATGGGCAGGTGCCACTGCTAGTCGAGCTACTTGCGCCTAATCAAAGGCCCGCTCATCTGACCGAGGATCTCGATGGTTTTTGGTCCGGCGCCTATGCGCATGTGCGTAAAGAGCTAGCTGGTCGCTATCCCAAGCACGAGTGGCGCTAGGGGAGCGCTGGTTGTCAGCCCCTTTAATCTTCCAGCAAGCGGATCATGGAAATGAAATCTTCCTTACTGTGGCCCGCAGCCTCGGTGGCGGCTAAGGTTTGTAAAGTGCGCTCTAGTTGAGGCAGCTCGCGCTTGGCTGTCTTTTTGGCCAAACGCATGTCTTTGTGTAGGTTTTTGACGGAAAATTGCGGACTGTAATCCGCCTCGCGCAGCTTGGGCTCCTTTAATTCTGCCAAGCCGGACCAAGCTACGTTGGCGCGTAGCACATCGAAAAAGCAGTCGTCGCTGATCTCGGCGCCGCGTGCGAGGGTAATGCCCTCACAGAGCGCTTGACTCATGCTGGCGATCTGGAGGTTCATGGCCAGCTTGATGGCGGTCGCTTGCTGGGGCTCTCCAATATGGAAGCGCTTATTGGAGACGGTGGCGAGCAGGAGTTCCACCTCCGCGACCAGCGAGGCATCGCCGCCCAAGAAGAATACTGTCTGGCGCTGTTCGGCGGCAGGCTTACTTCCAGTGAAAGGGGCCTCTAGGTAGCGTGCGCCAGTGGTTTGCACCATGTCTGCAAACTCGCGCGCACTTTCGCCGTCGATGGTCGAAGATTGAATCACCACGTGCCTGGCGTTGAGGTGGGGCAGGAGTTGTTTTAAAACGTCCCGCACCGAGTCCGCGTCGTACAAGCATAGCTGTAGATATTGCGCCGCTGCGGCGCAGCCCGCCAAGTCCGTCTGTTTCAAGTCTAGCTGTGGCTTGGG
>CEUD01034665.1_pt1 | contig 21287 bp, 19 predicted proteins | sample 356481 | NCBI WGS metagenome assembly CEUD01 (sample SAMEA2623314, study PRJEB7988) | marine metagenome | isolation source: saline water (ENVO:00002010), including | reverse complement strand
CGGAATGAAATTTATGCCTATGATTAGTGTCGTCAGTCACTTTACCCCTACATCGAAGCGAGGATCATGACCACGTCCACAACTCTTCCTGAACTTTCAGGAAAACAACTCTCATCAATGACACCAGAAGAGTTCATGGAACATCTTCGGGATGAGTGCAGCAAGCCTGGCTACGGGATGACCGATCACCCCATCGTTAATGAGATGGAGGCCGGCACTGTTACCATCCCGCAACTCCAGTTATTCACCGAGCAGTTCTACCAGCACATCAGCCGAATGCTTCCATGGCTCGGCATGATGTACGTCACCTGTCCTCATGAGGAGGCCCGAGCGACCCTCTTGATGAACATCAACGAGGAAAACACTGGGAAAGAGACCGGTGTTGGTGCCTCTCACCCGGATCTCCTGTTGAGGTTCGGTGAAGCTCTCGGACTAGATCTGGACGCGACTCGTGCAACTGAACAGTTGCCCGCTGGTCGTCGCCTCACTGAGTATTTCGAGTTCATGGGTTTCTGTCGGGAGTGGTACGTACCACTGGCGGCCATTGGAATCGGATTAGAAAGTTTCGTTCCTGAAACCTTTTCCAGAATCGTGCCCGCTCTTAAGGACAACTATGGCATGACTGATGAACAGATAATTTTCTGGACCATGCACATCCCAGCCGACACCCAACACGGGGATGAAGGCATTGAGATCGTGTCGAAATATGCCACGTCAGCAGAGGCTCGCAAACACGTCTTTGACTGCACAATGGAGACTACCCGGCTCTTCTATGGACTCTGGGACATCTATCGTCAGGCTTGAAAACTGGTGACTGACTAGAAACCTGTGAGTGGTTCGACACGCCGGAATGGGCGTTCGTAGTTCACGCGACCCAGATCTCGGTCGGCCAACAGGGTGGTGAACACGTAGAACACAATCTGGTCGCCGTTCCTGAATACTCGGACCACATCAGGTTACGAATACCTGACATGCCAGCACTCATAATTCAACTACAAGGCAAGTGCCGCCCATCAAGAAAATATGATGACGGAGATCCACGATCTGTCGCTCAAGGCCTACAGTTCTTGTTCGGTTCTTGTTCAACATGGGCCGGTCAACCAAGTAACACCTCGGTTCCTTCTTGTGGCCCAAGAGACCAACGATCCAGTTATGCGCTAACCGACTGGTTCCTACGGGGATCTGATCTCGCGACAGGGTGGCTAGGGCCAGGCTGGTACCGTCCCCTACACCTATCAGGGAGAACTATTGACTGGTCTAATCGATGTCCACGCCCACATCGTTCTAGAGGGCACCATGGGTGCCGCCGGACCGGTGTGCGGGCCCGAGTTGGGTGAGAGCAAAGACGGCACACCATGGTTTCGAGTCGGCGACTGGCGACTCGATGGCATCCCCTATAGGGGTTCAGTTTTCATGGAGAAAGACCTTCGCCTCAAAGCCATGGACGAAGCAGGCATCATGGTGCAGGCTCTGTCACCAAATCCACTCACCTACCTCCACTGGATCCCAAGTCCGAATGCAACTGAATACTGCCGGCGGCACAACGAGGGCATGGCCGAGGTCACACGGTCTCACCCTGACCGCTTTGTGGGATTTGCTTCTCTGCCGATGCAGGATCCCGATGCCGCTATTTCCGAACTCGAGTATGCCGTCAGAGAACTGGGCCTTCTCGGCGGATACATCGGGACCGATTTCGGAATCCATCTGGATGATGAGCGCCTTGATCCGTTCTATGAGACGTGTGTCAAACTGGACACGCCGCTCTTCCTCCACCCGGCACCGTCAGGCCTCGATGGCCCCCTGCGCGACGAACGCATGCGCAGATTCGACCTTGACCTGGTCATCGAATTCTCCTACGAGGAGACAATAGCTACGGCAACTCTCTTGTTTGGCGGGGTCACCATCCGCCATCCAGAACTCGATGTCTGCATTTCTCATGGCGGAGGATCGACAGCAATGCATCTCGCAAAATTGCGGAAATTAGCCGAAGTCAGGCCCTCGGCCCCCGAATGGATCCGAGAACCCGGCGCTTTCGACAAGGCGTTCCAGAACCTGTGGTTTGACTGCCATGTGACCGGCAGCATGGAAAATAGTTTCGCCTTGAACCAACTGGGAACCGAACGCTTGGTATTTGGCACCAATTTCGGTGGTTGGGACACAAACGGAGAACTCAAATCAGGTGATCTAGTTGACACATTGAGTTCCAACGCAGCGCAGCTTCTTCGCCTAGACCGCCGGGCACCTCATCTTCTCGCTTGAGCCGACCGCCGACACCTGGGATTCTCAGCGGCAACCAGGCCAGAAGGCCAACCGATTGAATCCACACAAAAGATGTGTGAATCAAGTCTGAGTAACACCCAGTCCCAGACCACCATCTACAGTCAGCACGTTGCCGGTGGTCCATTCGGCTCTGACCAGATATTCGATTGCCTCAGCGATCTCCTCGGCGGTACCGATCCTGTCCAAAGCATGGGCTGGCACCAACCCTTCTAGCCGTTCTAGAGCATCCTGCTTTGTCTCAACCATTCCACTACGAACAATTAGGTCCGTATGGACAGCACCAGGACGGATGCAACTGACCCGGATCCCGTCTCGGCCCAGTTCCGCTGCCAAAACACCGGTCAGAACTTCAATCGCTCCCTTGGTCGCTGCGTAGGGAGACGCACCTGGAAATGCTCTCTGGGTGTGAACTGACCCAGCAAAGACGACACAACCCTTACGGTCCGCGAGATACGGCTTGGCCAATTGGACCAACATCATCCCAGCTACGACATTGCCATGGAACAAGTCAAGTAGCCGATCCTCTTCTAGTTCGGTGATTGGCCCTGCATACATGTTCGCAGCAAGATTCAACAGTGCGTCAAGTCCCCCGCCGTGGTCAACCGCTCCTTCTACCATCCGACAGCGATCCTCGGCAATCGTCACGTCGCCAGGTACGGCCCGGCACCTACTCCCGATTCTTTCCGCCGACTCTCGTAGAAGTTGTTCACGACGGCCAGTGATGGTCACCAAAGCTCCGCTCTCAGCGAAGCGCTCCGCTGTCCCAAGACCAATCCCAGTACCACCACCGGTAACAAGAACTGACATGCCCTGAATCGATCTCATGACGCTGCGTCTCTACCATGAATCGTCATGGTGTGGCGAACCGTGATAACTGAAGGTGGATGGGAGTGTCTATGCCCCACTCCCTGGCCATTTGAAACCCCAAAGCAGACGTGCGACTGCGTAGGGCCAGAAGGCGAGCCCAGCCGATTCTGGGCCAAATCGTGCGAACCCCCTGTTGTGTCGGTCCTCGGAGGAGAGTCAGTCATTTCTGCGGATCGCCTCATCAATCCCCGTTGTCTCCAAGACGAACAAGGTTCTTGCCATCATTCAAGAACATCCCGCTCGTCTCGCAGGAGATGGCGGACCTGGCCGCCCCAGTAGTAGCCAACAGTGAAGGGAGCGTTCAGAGCTGCCTTGAGAGTTGCCCGTTGTTCGGTCGGAACAGGGGCGGGTTTCTGGCCAACGGCCTGGGCCTCGTAGTTCAACCGACAGGTCCTCTCAAAGGTTGACGCTCGGAAAACCGCCTGAGGAACGGTTTCTCCAGTAACCAGTACCCCATGGTTAGCCAATACCACCGCTGTAGCATCGCCGATCCGACGGGCAAGGTAACTGCCACCAATCGCTTCATCGATCCCTCCGGTGTATTCGTCGAACAGCGCGAGGTCGCCGTCAAACATGCAGGCCTGCTGGTCGCTGATCTCAGGAAGAAGGCGCATAGTCGACATCAGCGACCCGTAGTAGGGGTGGTTGTGGATGATTACCCGGGCGTCGGGCCGAGCCCGGTGCAATTCGGTGTGTATATATACCGCGGGGGTCACATCCCAACGCCCCTCGATGACCTGACCGTCAGCGTCAAGTACCAGAACATCCGAGGCGCTTAACTCCCGCCACCAAAGTCCGTAGGGAGTGCACCACATAGTCCCATCGTCTCCGGGGCACATCACCGTGATGTGTCCAGCCACATCAAGGGCGTAGTCGGACGCAGCCAGAATACGTGCCGCGCAGGCAATCTCCTGAGGACCCGTCAGCTTGGGCACATCGGGCATCGCCGATGGAAATCCACTACCTACCAGAGCGTCATCAAGCTTTCCCATGTGCAGGTCAGCCCAGGTAGGAACGAACCAGGTCGTGAGACTTGCTCAACTCAGCCGATGGTCCACTCACGTCGTCGTTCCCAGTTCGAATCACATAAGTGCGATCGGAGACACTGAGCACTCCCGCGTTCTGTTCGACAAGAAGAAAGGTCGTTCCATCCTCCCGCAAGTCGGTCACTAAGTTGAAGAGTTCTGCGACTAGGAACGGGGCTAGACCGAACGACAACTCATCGATCATCAACAACCGCGGCTTTGTCAGCATTGATCGGGCCAAAGCAAGCATCTGCTGCTGGCCGCCGGACAGAGACGAGGCGTGATCGTTGATTTTCTCAACCAAGTCAGGCAACAGGTCCAAGAGTCGGTCACGGTCCCGACTGACTGCCTTGGCTCCATCGGTACGAAGGCCAAGTCCTAGATCCAAGTTCTCTCGTACGGAGAGGTTCTGAAAGATGCCTCGTCCTTCAGGGAGATGGCCGAGCCCTCGTGTGGCCCGTCGTTCGATGGAAAGACCCCCTAGGTCCTCGCCATCGAATCTGATCGACCCTGAATCCAACGGCAACACACCAGACACCGTCCGTAAGAATGTCGTCTTCCCAGCCCCATTTGCTCCCAGAACCGAGACGATTTCCCCCTCTTCAACTGTGATCGAGACGCCATGGAGGACTTCGAGGTTTCCGTAGCCGGACACGACATTGGTTGCCTCTAATAGCATTACATCTCTCCAGTGGCTTCTGCATCGGCCTGCCTGTAGGAATCGCCTAGATAGGCTTCGACCACAACCGAGTCGTTGGTAACCACTTCTGGCGGGCCCTTTGAGATGATCTTGCCAAAGTGAAGCACACTGATCTCTGTACAAAGGTTGGTGACCAGTTCAAGGTCGTGTTCGATGATGACCAAACATAGTTGTTGTTCTGAGGCCAGTTCTCGCAAGCCTCGGAGAAGAACGCTGACATCATCAGCACCTAGGCCAGCCGCAGGCTCGTCGAGAAGCACCACCTGGGGCTGAGAAACCAGAGCCCGGCACATCTCGACCAGTTTCTGTGCTCCCAGCGACAGGTTCCCTGCTTTCTCATGGGCCTGGCTAGCCAATTCGAAACGCTCCAGCATGGCCATACAGATGTGTCGGGCTTCTGTCTCCTCACGAAGCTGAGGTGGCCAAAAAAACAACTCAGCCAAATGACCCCATCGGAATAGATGGTGTCGACCGAGGAGGACGTTCTCCATCACTGTGGCGTCCAAGATCAATTTTGGTGACTGGAAAGTGCGTCCAATTCCAACTTTCGATCGGTCTGTCTGGGAGAGTTGAGTGAGGTCCCTGCCATGCAAAGACACTGAACCCCGGGTGGGCTGCACATAGCCCGAAATCACGTTGAATAATGTCGTCTTGCCAGCACCGTTCGGACCGATCAACCCGTTGAAGCCGTTGCTAAAGGCCAGGTCCACATCTTCAATCACCTTGTTGCCACCGAAAGCGACGTGGAGGTCGCTGACGGTAAGCGGGCGACCATCTGGTTCTTGGGCCATCCAATCGGGATCCATCACCGCGGTCATGAGCGAAACCTCAAAAACCTAAGGCGGCTTCGCACACCTTTCGCCCATTGGCTGCCACTAATGCGACCGGGCAAGGACACGATGCCGTCCGGCATGACCAGAACAGCAAGAATAAGAGCTATACCGATAATGAGGAAGAGGAGTTTCTGGGTGTCCTGAACCTCCTGACGGAGCCAGATGAAGAACACCGCCCCGACGAGTGGCCCCCAAAGGCGGCCAACACCGCCCACTATCAGAACAACCAAAAGGAAGACAAGCAGCCTGGTCCGAAATGAGGATGGGTTGACGAACGCACTGTTCTGAGCCCATGCGGCACCAGCCAAAGCAGCAGCAACAGCAGACAGAGCAAACGCCATGAGTTTGTAGTAGGTGGATGAAATACCAATTGGCCCTGTTGCAATATCTATGTCGCGTACTGCTTTGAGCGTCCGCCCAAGTCGTCGCCCAGTCAATATCGCGTATGCAACAAAGACGATGATGAGAGCGACAAGCGCCAACATGTATGCGCTAAGCGTGCGATCTAACCCGGGGATTATGAAGAGGGAAACCTGCTTACCGGTGCCGCTGTTCGTCTTTAGACCGCTCCAGACATCGTCATCCAGTTGAATGATTTTTATTATCAACTCGCCGAGAGCCAACGTAGCGATAGCCAAGAAGAACCCTTTGAGGCGCGCCGCGGGAAAACCAACCAGAACTCCGATGAGCGCTGCGGCCAAACACACCACCGGCACGGCAAGGAGGAACGGCCAGTCGTAACCTGATTGTGCCACTCGAATGATTGGTTCACAGCCTTCCCCCGTGCACTCAGCTGGAGCGGAGAGGATCGCTGTGCCATAAGCACCGAAACCAAAGAACCCGGCATGCGCTAAGCCAAGCACGCCGGCATGGCCGACGATGAGATTGAATCCGATGGCCGCGGCCGCGTAGGCAAAAACAAACGCAAGATTCCCCCGACCAAAGTTGTTGCCTGAGTCGAAGATGTCGATCCACCGAAATATCGGTATCCATGGCAATACTGCAAGAAAAGCGAAAATCATCAACGGCGTGAACAGATTCTGATGGCGTTGCCACCCTTGCGGACGAGGTGGGTACAGCGAATGCCTGTCTGACATGACGGCCGATGAATCCGTCAACCTCTACACCTCTCGCAACTTGGCTTGACGGGTCAGCCCACCCGGCTTAATTAGCAAAACCACCACGACGAAAAGCAGCGCTATGGTCGGCTGGAGACTGGTGGAAATCTGACCGCCGGCCAGGGCCTCGCCCACACCGATGGTTAGGCCTCCGATAAATGTTCCGGGTAGAGAAACGAAGCCACCAAGCACGGCGGCGATAAACCCTTTGAGGATGAGACCATCCGCGGAACCAAGTTCAAGAACTGTGGAACTCGTGTTGAGAATCATGGCTGCCCCAGCGATCAACGTGCCAATGAGCCAAGCGATCAGTGAGACAGCACCTGCGTTGATGCCGAGCAATCGAGCGGTCGTCCCGTCCTCGGCGATGGCGCGCATTCTGACACCCCATTTTGAACGGAAAAACATCGCCAAAGCCAAGGCAATAATAAGTCCCACGGCAATAGATACCAGTTGGTCCCAGCCGACCCGGGTCGAACCCAAGTCGAAGGAGACTCCTGACCAAGGAGCATCAAAACGCCTCGCCCGGGAACCCCAGAGGTTCTCAATCAAGGACCCGAAAGCGAACGTAAGGCCGATAGTGAGCAACAGAGGGGGAAAATGGGTCTCAAAAGGAACTGGTTTCACCCATTTCCGGACTGCCAAATAAGTGAGCGGTACAGTGATGATGGCAAGAATGACCGACACTGCCAACGGATAGCCACCTTCAAGGCCCGGGATCCAATCAATAAACCCGGGCAGGCCGACCTCCCGGAAACGGCCGATCAGGATGTACCCGAACCCGATCGAGGCAAGGTAAGCGAGAGGTTGGTTGGGAAGTCCGGTTAGTGGTCGAAGAACAAGAAACTGGATGGCAGCACCTAACGCTGCTGCAAAGATCAGAGCAACAAGGATCGACGGCACAAACGGCCAGCCCACACCCCCTTTTGATGGATCGGCAGACAGAAACCAAGCAAAGTAGGCAACCACGAGACCCATCTCGGCCATAGCAAAGTTGGGTACGTCAGTCGACTTCATGATTACGACGATCCCCAAACCGATGAGGGCATAACTAGAGCCGTATTCAAGGCCTGCTGCTAGTTGCTGGAGAAACTGATCCAAGTGGCGATCCTTACACAAGTTGCAGCCAAAGACGAGACACCTGTGCCCGACCTCGTTTCTCATCAACCGTGCGAGGCGGACAGCGCTATGGCAAATGGAGCAGAACGATCCCACAATATTGACAACGACAACAAATCAGAGGCATCAATTCAGAAAAGCCAATTGGGCAGAACCAACCCTAAACCCCCTTAAGGCGCTGTCTTGGGGCGGTCGCTGTAGGCGAACTGGACCTCGACACTATGGTGGCCAGTTTCAGAGATCGGGCAGACACGGTGCGCCGCCACAACCTCCCCTCGGTGGCCGACAAGGCAACGTCAGCACTTTCTTGAACAGGCCCAACTCGACTTCCAAAATTCTCACTGACATCATTGCCAACCGGTCATGGCGTCCTCACTCTGAGGGTTGACCTATGGCAGACAGGGAAACTGAACTCCCATGGGGTTCATGGGGCGGGTCGGTCAGCATGGTTGTGCCCTGGGTGGAGGTAGTCCAGTTGGTGGGGCATCGCCTTGTCGAAGTAGTGCTCACAAGTTCATTTCTCGTCGCCCACTCCAAGAAACCACTGATCAGACAGATATGGTCTTTTCACAGAGCAAAGGTTAGGTGACCAATGGTTTTTGACGGCTTAGTCCCACGTGATGGCTTCTACCATTTTGGGATCGTTGCCCGCGATTTCGAAACTGTGCTCGAAGAGTTGGGATCGAGCATCGGACTCGAGTGGGCCTCCATCCAACAGCGAAGGTTTCCATTGCGTCAGCCCAACGGGGTGGTTGAGGCCGACTTTCGGTTCACCTACTCCCGTACCGGACCACCTCATTATGAGGTGGTCGAAGCCACACCAGGCACGATCTGGGATCCTCATCTGGCCGGTGGCATCCACCACCTCGGCTACTGGAGTGAAGACCTGCAATATGATGCCTTAGCTCTGGCTGCTGCTGGGTACGTCTGGGATGCGACCTACGACGCCGGCGAAGATGCCGGACCGGTTGGACTCACTTACCACACTCTTCCGGGTACCCAATTAAGGATCGAGTTGGTTGATGTCGCCCGAAAGCCGGCCCTAGAACGCTGGTTCGCTGGTGGCGAATTCCCGTCGGCACTCGCGGAGAGTGACGTTTGACCTCGGTGGAGCCCGCAAGGGCAATGTGACGAAAGGGCCAGGAGTCTGACCCTAGTTTCCAACCTCGATGCCGTCCTCGTCGGTTACGACGATTGCCTGACCGGGGCAGTTCCGGGCAACGCGCAACATCCCTTGTTTCGGTAGCAATTGTGAATCGGGCAGTAGTGATGAGAGTTCTTCGTCATCGAAGCAAAAAACGTCCGGGTAGTCGGCAACACACTTGCCGGCGCTCAAACAATCATCTCTGCGGATTTCCATTTGGTACGACATCGTTGGCTACCTCCAAGGAATCTCGATGGTACCAAGAAATATGTGAGGCTTAGGACCTAAGTCCCTACCGACTCGGTTTCCTCTGGACAAGTCTCAAGTGGATAATCTATGATCATAGATTATCTTACGAACCAATCGGACCAACACAGGAGCCGCGTAGCGGTTCATGGAGGTGAACATGGCTGAGGCATTGCTAATTTCTGGAGGCAACGTAATTGACGGAACAGGTGCGCCACCCGTAGCAAACACCTCCGTCTTGGTGGAAGACGGGCGGATCACTGCTATGGGCGCTGAGGCAGAAGAACGATCTGCGGCAGCGGGAGCCACGACCATTGACGCCACGTCAAAGACTGTCATGCCAGGCCTTCACGACTCTCACCTCCATTCCACCTTCGACATGGTGCAGTCCAACGACGAGTTGTTCTTTCATCGGGAACCGATTCTGGCTGCGCTGGTAACGGCCCAGAACCTCAAGAAGGTTCTGCGTGCCGGTGTCACGTCATTTCTTGATCCCGACTCGGTCGGGGGAATGGGCCCTCGGCTTCGTGAAGCGATCGAAGCGGGGGTGATCGAGGGCCCCCGAATGACAGCTGGCTGCCATGCACTGATGACAGCTATTGGCGGAACAGCTGCCCTTTCTGCACCTGCTGGCACTTTGATCCCAGATGAGGGCCGGTTGGGATACATCCAAATAGTGAACTCGGTCGAAGAAGTAGTTCTTTGGACTAGACGCCACATCAAATACGGTGCTGACTGGATCAAGATTCACGCCACGGGGTCGCTCCACGACAAAGTGGGTGAAGTAACGGCATGGACTTTTGAAGAGCTTCGAGCATCGTGTGACGCCGCCCACGAGTTAGGCGTACCAGTGTCCGCTCACTGTAGGAACGCCCAGTCCATTGTGGATTGCGCCAAGGCCGGCGTGGACCTCATCTGGCATGCGTCTTTCCTCGACGAGGCCGGGATAGAGGCGTGCCTTGAGAATGGTTCTGCGATCAGCCCAACCTTTACTTTCCTAGCCAATCTGGCTGATTTCGGTCACAAGGTAGGGGCAACCCCAGGCATGCAGGACGTGTTTCGCGGGGAGATCGAAGCGACCGCCACTAATTTGAGAAAGGCCTATGACCAGGGCGTTCTGTTGATCTCTGGCACAGAAAGTGGATTTGTGCTGACCCCCTATGGCGAATGGCACTCCCGCGAGATGGAGATATTTGTCGAGGAGATGGGCCTAACCCCACTTGAGGCAATTACCACGGCAACAAAGAACGGCGCGTTTTGCATGAAATTGGAGGGAGAGCTTGGAACCGTTGAGGTAGGCATGCTTGCCGATTTGTTGGTAATCGATGGTGACCCATCACGTGATATCAAGATTCTTGGTGACAAATCGCGAATTCTCGAAGTCATCAGCCGCGGTCAACGAATTGACTTGGACATCCCCTGGCCTTCCCACGGCAACATCCCAGGGTGGAAAGTCGGCAACTGGGCTTATGACTGGTTGACTTGGGAACGTGCCCGTGAGTAGCCCCTACTATTGGGAAGAACCCACAACTAGGTAGCACCCACAACTCGGAGGGTTCTCCACCAGGCATGCAAGTCGTTTGACAAGACGGACGACCAATTGGTGGGATGGGAACACCTGAGAATACACTCACGAACACGTGGAGGGTGCGTTGTCTGGTGAGTTCAAAAGGCACAAGGGTCGTTGCCGTCTCTTCGCTATGCATGGCAGTGGGAGCTTCGGTTGGGTTCATCCCCGGTTTTGTAGCCACAGCGTTACAAGAACAACTCGACATTTCAATGGTCAAGGTGGGCTTATTGATTGGCGTGCACTTCGGATGTACCGGAGTGGGATCAATCTTCAGTGGGTGGATCTGTGAACACATTGGGGCACGAACCAGTGTGATATTGGACATGGCCATAGTGGCGATTGTCGCCGTTATCTCGGCACTAGCTGCCAGTTACTGGGTACTTTTCCTAGCGTCAATGTTGGCAGGGGTTGGTTATGCACTGACCAATGTTGGAACGAATGTTGCGATCACTGCAGTAGTCCCAATTTCTCGCCGAACTGCTTCGCTGTCGACTAAGACGGCTGGCGTGCCGGCCATGGCTGTAGTTGTTTCAGCGATCGGACCGTGGGCAGCAAATCGGTGGGGCTGGCAGTTGGTCATGGGCTGCATAGGTGTCATTGCGGCGGCGACTGCACTTATTGCACTGGCCTATCTGGATGATGATCGACCAGACCGAGGTGAAGCCCCGATGGACCACCGTGTACCTCTGGGGTTCATTTGGTTCCCGGTAGGAGCATTCCTTTTCATCGGTGGTACGCAGCCACTCTTTTCATGGACAGTGCCCTTCTTCGAACAAGTATTCGATTTCTCTCCGACGCTCGCCGGTACCACCGTGTCAGTGGCTTCCTGTGTCGGAGTCACAGCCATGATTCTTAATGGTGTCTTCACTGACAGGTTGGGCCCAAACCGACGGGTTTCTCACATGCTGCTCCTCGCGTCTTTTGCGCTGGTGGCCGGGTTGTTTCTGGCAATCAGCAGCAGCGTTGGAGTCTGGTTAGCGGCGATTGGCCTATTCGGTGGGATTACCTCACAGTTGGCTTGTGTCGGTGTTCTGCACGCGGCTTTGGTGGATCGATTTCCGCATGCCGTCGCTCGAGCTACTGGCATGATGATGGTCGGCTATTACATAGGGGCCCTGGTGTCACCCACAGGCTTCGGTGCCCTAGTAGACCTGACCGGTGGGTACACCCTTTCTTGGGCGGCTGCTTCGCTCCTGTTATTCCTCTGCCTACCGGTGTTCAAATTGATCGAGCGAATACCGGTTCGCCACCCAGAGGTATGTCCGTTTGACCGACTCTCGGCAGATAGAAAAACGTAGTGGGGATCCGGCCATCACTTCGTGGTAAGTAGCAATTTTGCGGCCAGGACGGCTGTCATACCAATGTCCACACCCCGGTCCAAAGCCCAAGTGTTGGCAGCAGAAATGATGCCATCGTGGTAATGGGAAAGGCCGCTACCCATCTGGGCCAGTCGAGCATCAACCGTCGCTCCTGCGATTCCGTCAGCTTCGACGATGGATAATCCTACGATGCCAGAGTCGTCCAGACCGCGTCCTCCGTCTGAGCAGATGAACCCCCAAGGGCGACAACGACGTAGGTAGGGCACTGCCGACCGCCCGGTGTGACCAGCTGTCACTAGGACATTCCTGTCAATATCTTCCTTGGTTCCAAAGGCGATCGAGTCCGTGACAATGATCTGGCGACCATCGGGCGCTGTTTCCACCACTGTTCGGTTGGTGATTGTAGCTGCAGGCGCCACCTCAGGATCTCCTTCCAGGAGCAGGGCGGCAGCATCACGAACCGACATCTTCGGGTGAACACCGCAATCGATGGCTAACTGGTTAGCAAAACTGATCACCCCGTTTTCGTAAAGGTGAACCCCGTTGCCAAGGTGTGCAGACATCACGTCAGCAGCAGCAGCGGGCATGCCCAAGGCTTCGAGATACCACAGCCCGGCGATTGCCGCTCCGGCGGGCCCAATGCCACAGTCCATCCCGATAGCGGCACGTGGCCGGTGCTCGGCAATGAAGCGGGCTGGAAGAACTCCGCAGTAGGAGGAATTGACACACACGTCATAATCCCGGTTGTGTTCACCAACGTCGTAGGCCGAGTCCATTGCCATAACCCGGCCTCGACCACTGCCTGAGGTGTGGACTTCAGTTTGTTTTTCGTTGGTCATCTTCTTATCCAACAAGGTTACAGACCGCTGTGGCTGTTCTCAGGGTCTACACCCAGTTCAAGCTGTTCAACCTTGCGGACCCTGCCTAGAAGATGTCTTCGGGGATTCGCCAACAATTCACGGTTACTGGAGCATGGCGAAATGTTGAAATTTCTAATCACTAGAGCTCAGACCCCCTCGGTAGCAACCATGACATTTCCTTCGGTAACCGAAAAGATCATCACCTCATCTTCGCCAACTTCCCAGCCAGTTGGTACCCCTAGTGTCTGCTATCTCGGTGATCGCATCACGAGCCGAAAGGTCTTGTCTGACTTCAAAAGAACCGGTGCTCCAACTCCACCTTTTCTGCTGACTTCACATAGCAGCCTTGAAAAGTAGCAGAGTTCTCACACACCCAGTCTGCATAGCTGGCTTCCGGCGGACTCTCCGGCAGGTTTGTCGCATCAACAAAACGGTGCTACCTTGCCGCGGTTATCACCAAGGGGCCAGCCACTTAATTGAATTTATCTCTAATCATCTAGAAAAGGAAGCTCACATGAAAACCCATCTACGTTCGGCTGTGGTGTTGGTACTGGCATTGTCACTGGTTGCTGCTGGTTGTGGTAGCGACGACGCTGATGATGCTGCGCCTGTGGCTACTACTGCTGCGCCTGCGGCTGCTGTGGATCTGTCTGAGTGTGCTGTGAACACTGTTGGTGATGTTCCTGGTGTTGATACGGAGTCTGGTGTGGTCAAGCTTGGTACGAGCCAGCCGTTCACGGGTCGTGCTGCTGTGGCTGGTGAGGGCTTGTTGGCGGGTATTCAGATTGCTGTCGATGAGGTCAACGCTGCTGGTGGTGTCGACGGTTGCACCTTTGAGTTGGCTTGGGAGGATGACCGGTTCGAGATCGAGCAGATGGTCACCAATGTCCGGAAGTTGATCGACAACGACGGGGTTTGGGGCTTTGTTGGTACTGCGGGTTCTCAGGCCATTCCTTCGACGTATCCCGATATCGAAGGTGCTGGGACGCCTCTTTGGGCTCCGGTTTCGCCCGCCGATCAGGACATCCAGGAGGTGTATCTGCTAGGAGCGACCCGCACAGCTCAGGGAATGATCTGTATCGACTATTTCGCTGAGCAGGGTGTGACCAAGGTTGCTGCGATTGGTCAGGACAACGAAATGGGTGTAGAGGCGTTCAACGCGATTGACGCCCAGGCTCCGGTCCATGGGATGGAGATCGTGGCCAAAGAAGAAGTCGAGGTGCTCTCTGATGCGGTCGGCCCGGCAGTGTTGGCCGTGATCGAATCGGGTGCCGAAGGGGTCCTCACAGCAGTCGATAACGCCCAGAACGGTTTGATCATGGATGGGTTCCATGAAGCTGGTTTCAACCCGCTGATCTGTTCAGACCAGGGCGCTGCGGGCGCTGGTGGGCCAAACACCGTGTCGCTGGCCAACCCGGAAGCTGCTGACGGGTTCTTGGGTGCGTTGCAGAACTCGTTGACAGACACTGACAACGACTTCATCAACCATTGGAGTGCTCTAGCTGACGCCTATGACGGCCCCGGCAAGGATGGTGCTAGGAACTTCAGCCTCCAGACCTACTCCTATATGAGGGCGTTCCTGGAACTGTGGGACCGACTCGACGGCAACTACTCATATGACAACTTCCACGCTGTCGCTGAGACCTTGGCCGACAACCCCATATTCATTGCCAGCCTCCCACCGATTTCTTGTGGGCCGCTGCCAGGAGGCCACAGTTGCGCTGTTGGAGCGGGCATGGCCCGATACGACGCCGACACTGAAACCTGGTCACAGGTCCGAGAATTCTTAGCACCCGCCACCTCAAAACTCACCCCAACCGCACCAGCGGCATCAAGTGACTCAGAGGCAGCAACTGCTCGAGTCGAGGCATTCCGTCAGGGGCAGGGAACCTTGCCTATATCGGAACCGCTAGCGGAATCTCCTGCAGGGAAGAGCGCTGCCTACGTGCAGTGCAGTGTTGTGGTCTGCGAAGAGATCCGGATAGGTATCGCTGGGGCCGCCGATGCCTTAGGAATGTCGTTGGAGGTGTTCAGTTCTGACGATACGCCTGAAGGCACTGCAAGCGCATGGCAGGCGGCTGTCGATTCAGGAGCCGACGTAGTGATTTCCTCTGGTAACCCACGTGAATGGTTTGCCGATCAGTTGGCAGCCCTCGAAGCAGCGGGGACCCCTGTGATCGTTTGGTCGATCCCTGAGGGCTACGAGCCCGGAGATGGGATTACGGCGAACCTGTTGACCGTGGATGACTACTACTTCTATGGCGTCCTGATGGCGGATTACGCGGTATCCCAGAACGGTGGCGAGGGTGAAGTCGTATTCTTCGGCCTCCCTGCCTTCCCGGTGTTATCGACACTCGAACAAGGGTTCATTGACGAGATGAACAACGTGTGCCCGAGCTGTCCAATCAAGAACGTCAGTATTGATCTGATGGGATTGATCGGCGGCGAGGTACCGGGCCAGGTCGTTTCCACACTCCAGTCGACCCCTGACGCCTCATATGCCGTATTCGCCTTTGGAGGAATGATGTTCGGCGTTCCAGAGGCATTGGCTGACGCTGGAATTGACGTTCCCGCAGTGTCTCAGGCGGGCGGCGCAATGAACTTCGGGTTCATCGCCGAAGGTCGAACTCAAACAGCTGAAGTTGGGCTCGCATCTGAATTCCTAGGATGGCGGGGCATGGATGCAGCCGCACGAGCACTGGCTGGGCAAAGTCCCGGGCGTGCTGTTCAGCCGGCTGCTGCTGTCATTGAGGGTCACCCCGACATCCTCGCCGCCGGTTTGCCCCTGCAAATCCTTGAGGCAGACGACACAGGTTTCTTATCAACAGATCCAAACATGCTGTGGCCAGGCGTCGAAGGCTTTAAGGCTCTCTACACCGAACTGTGGGGAGGATAAGTAAGGAGCCGAGGGGTCTTCCAGATAACTGATGCCCCCTGCCAATGGGAGACCAATAGACCACAATCAGACTGGGAAGGTCTTGCTCGACGTCCAGTCGTTGAGCAAGACCTTCCCCGGTCAGGTGGCACTGGACCAAGCGGCTTTTCGTCTCCACTCAGGTGAAATTCACGCCCTAGTCGGACAAAACGGCTCCGGTAAGAGCACCTTCATTAAGTTGCTATCTGGCTACATCAGAGCTGACCGCGGAGCCCGCGTGGATCTCTTTGGCCAGCCCGTAGATCTCTGGCACAGAGACAGCCGGTGTGGTCGCATTCGCGTCGTCCACCAGGACCTGGATCTGGTCCCAAGTCTGAACGCTGTCGAAAACCTGGGGCTCGGGCATGGATACAAGACTGGTCGCTTCGGGCGCATCCGTTGGCGCAAAGAAATCGCCGAGGCCCAACGCCTACTTTCTGAGTTCGGAGTTACTCCCAACGTTCGAGAGGCTGTAGGCCTACTCACCGCTGCTGAACAGGCAGCGGTCGCCATTGTTCGGGCCACCAGGAGACTGGGGGGCCAAGGCATCTTGATCCTCGATGAGCCGACGGCTTCATTGAACCGGGGGGAGGTAAACGCTCTGTTTCAGGCCATACGCCAGGCAGCGGATGCTGGTGTCGGCATCATCTTCGTTTCTCACATTCTTGACGAGGTTCTTAACCTTGCCGACCGAGTCACGATCCTCAGAGATGGCCGGGTGGTGACCACTGGCATACCTGTGGCTGGAATGTCTGAACAAGAACTAGTGCACGAAATCGTAGGCGATGTGGTTGATGACCGGAGACAGCCAAAGGTGACAGTCAAACAGGGAGTTCACCGTCTCGAGATCGAAAATCTGGTCGGGATCACCCTGCGCGGCGTCTCTCTAAAGGTAAGAGCTGGAGAGGTGCTTGGAGTGGGTGGGTTAGTCGGATCGGGCAGGGAAGAGATCACCGGAGCGATCTTCGGAGCAACTCCTCGTTTTCTTGGAAAGGTGCTAGTTGACAAAACCAAGGTCTTCGCCACACCGCATGAATCCATCAAGGCCGGCATGGCCTATATTCCCGAGGATCGCAAAGGTCTAGGGATGTTGCCTCGACACCGAGCCTATGAACATGTGACTCTTCCCCACCTAGGACCCTTACAGAAGAGGACCCGGCTGAGACGGAGGTTGGAACTGGAGGACGCCTGTGAATGGCTCAATCGGGTTGATCTGGATCCGCTGGATCCATTCCGCAGGATGGAGAAGTTCAGCGGAGGAAACCAGCAGAAAGCGGTCCTAGCCCGCTGGATGCGGACTGATCCGAAGATCCTCTTGTTCTCGGATCCAACACAAGGAGTGGATGTCGGGGCAAAGGCTTTGGTCCACCGCCTGATTGAAGAGGCTGCAGGAAGCGGAGTCTCGATTGTCGTGGCTTCTTCAGATGTCGAGGAGCTTGTCCGACTGTGTGATCGTGTGCTGGTACTGAGGGGGGGGATGATCGTGTCCGAACTAAGCGACTCCCGATTAACCGTGGACCGGCTCATGGCTGAGATAACCGGAACCCAGAACCGGCGACGGGGAATGAGGGTCGCCGAGCGCCTTTCAGAGCAGGTGGTGCTGCGATGACCAGAGCGGGGTTGAGGTAGTGATCGACCCAGAAACCAGGGAGGTCCGCCAGCGCCTAGTACTCCAGAAGGGAAGAGTTCTTCACTGGCGGTTTCGGGTACGCAATAAGCGCATCGACTGGCTAGAGAAGCGTAGACGGGACACCCGAGAGAGTAGGTTCGACACCCGGCGTTCCCCGTTCCGCTGGAAGAAGTTGCACCCCAGAAACATCAGCGCCATCTACCTGCTAGTTCTGATAGTTCTCGGGTTTGCGATTTGGATCCCTGACCTCTGGGTCGTGTGGAACACTCATCGTTTCTATCTCAACAACGAATCCATCCGGGCCATTGTCGCCATCGGACTCATCGTTCCCCTCTCCGCTGGGGTGTTCGACCTCTCAATCGGTGGGGTGATCTCCGCCTCAGCGGTAACTACCGCGTGGGCTATCGAAATGCAGATGTGGCCATGGCCGGTTGGGATCCTGTTGGGGGTTCTAGTTGCTTTGGCTGCAGGGGCAATTAACGGATTTCTAATCGTCAAGATCAAAATTGACTCCTTTATCGCCACCCTGGGAATGAGTTCAGTGTTGATCGCCTATGGCATCTATTTGGCTCGAGGGCGATCGATCATCATCAAGAGTGCAGAGTTCAAGGAATTGACCGGCTTGGCAGCATTTGGTTTCAAGTGGACCTTTGTCTACCTGCTCATTTTGGTTCTTTTGGTCTGGTACGTGATGGAACATACAGCGACAGGCCGCTACCTGTTTGCCACAGGCGGAAATCGGGAGGCCGCCAGATTGGCGGGAGTCCAAGTAGACCGATACCTAGTAGGGGCCCTGCTCGTTTCCTCGTTAACAGCAGGGTTAGGTGGTGTCCTATTTGCATCAAACTTTTCTTCCGTCCAAGCCTCGGCAGGGCCGCCCTACCTTCTGCCTTCTTTCGCTGCAGCGTTTTTCGGCGCCACACAGTTCAAGAACCGATTCAACGCGGTGGGAACTCTCCTAGCTGTATTCGTCATGGCATCCGGAGTAAAGGGGTTCCAGTTGCTCGGCCTCGGTGGCAGCGGTTGGCTAGACGATCTTTTCTTTGGCCTAGCACTAGTTCTGGCAGTGGGGTTCTCCACCTTCCGGAAAAAGATCTACGGTGGCCAACGTCGGTGGTGGCACAAAGAGGAGTCGGGACCTGACAGGTTTCTAGGTCGCCTGCTTAGGTGGGGAAAGCCAAGAACTGAAGCGTCGGTCAAGAACGCTGAGGAGTGGTGGTTCGACCCGGAAGATCGCGAGGGCCACCACCTGGATCCGCCGACCGATTGACTGGGAGATCAATGAACGCAACAGGTAAGTTGGCCCAATGAGCCTTGTAGGGGCACGGGTGGTCCGCAAGGAGGATCCGAACCTGATCTCAGGGCGGGGAACGTTCGTGGACGACATGCAACCAAGCGGTTGCGCCTTCATGGCCTTTGTCCCGTCACCGGTTGCCCACGGAATTATCCGTTCTATCGACTTGCGAGAAGCTCTCACCCTGGATGGAGTGTTGGGAATCTGGACCGCCGAGGACTTTTCCGACTATCCAGACTTACCCCAAGGCGTGGAGGGATTTGAGCGCCCTGTCCTTGCTCGGGACAGGGTTAGGTGGTTTGGCGAGCCTGTGGCCGTAGTGGTTGCCGAGAACCGCTATATAGCAGCTGACGCAGTTGAACGCGTAGTAGTCGAAGTGGATCTCCTCGCCCATGTGACCGACGTTGCCGAGGCAGTAAGGGAGGAGGGACCACTACTCTTTGAAGAACACGGATCCAATGTGGTTCTAGCAGTGCCGGCAGTAGACGACGCCGAAAGAGAACTCCAAGGCTCAGACCAACGGGCTGCCCTTGAACTACATAATCAGAGGTGTGCCGCGATCCCCATTGAGGTGATGGCCGTCCTGGCCGATTGGGCTCCCGGCGGATTGACTGTGTGGGCCTCTGTTCAAGCACCCCACCATTACCGGAATCAACTGTCGGCCTGGCTGGGCATTTCACAGCAGGCTTGCCGAGTGGTCGCCCCGGACGTGGGTGGGGGTTTCGGAAACAAGATCGTTTGGTATCCGGAAATGTTTTTGGCACCACTTGTTTCTCAATGGACTCGGCGCCCAATCAAGTTCGCCTCCACTCGCTCTGAGGCAATGGTCCAGATGAGCCACGGGCGCGACCAATCCCACCTCCTCGACATCGGATTCAACAATGACGGCACGATCCAGGCAGTACGCATGATTGTCAGCCAAAACCTGGGGGCCTACCCGGATCCGACGGGTATGGGTCTTGCCACCCTGACCACCTGGATGGCGGCTGGTTGCTATCAGATCCCCAAGGTGTCGGTGAGTTTCCGCAACGTTGTTACCAACACCACCCCGGTAGCCGCCTATCGGGGAGCCGGTCGACCGGAAGCTTCCTATTCGATAGAGCGCCTGATCGACTTAGTGGCCCGCCGCACCGGCCTGGATCCGGTCGAGGTCAGAAAACGAAACTTCATCCCAACTCACCGGTTTCCCTACCAGGTCCCGCATCAGGACACGGTGGTCTACGACTCGGGTGATTTTCAGGCTCTCCTCGATACCTGTGTCTCCCTCTTTGACTACCAGGGCCTGAAAGAGGAGCGAGCTAGACGACGTCAGAACCCGGAAGCCCGGCTCCTGGGAATAGGTTTCTCCAGTTGGCTGGAAATCGCAGGATTTGGTCCAACAGGATCTCTCGAAGGGTTCGGCCACCTTGGCTCCTGGGAATCGAGCCAAGTGCGTATCCAGCCCGATGGATCTGCGGTGATTTTCGTGGGTTCATCACCTCATGGGCAAGGGCATGAGACGGTGTTCGCCCAAATTGCTTCGGACGCCCTTGGCATCCCATTCGATGACATCCGTGTTGTACACGGAGACACGGAGGTGGTTCTCCAAGGGATAGGCACCATGGGTTCACGAGCCATCTCCACCGCCGCTGTCGGCGTCCACAACACTTGCCAGATTGTTTTGGGCAGAGCGAAGAAGATTGCCGCACACCTGCTTGAAGCGAACCCAGTTGACATAGAGGTTCGGGACAACGCGTTCAATGTGAAGGGAACACCGGGTCGCCAGGTGAGTTGGGGGGATGTGGCCTGGGCCTCTTACCAGCCGTTGCGTCTTCCCGAGGAGTTAACCCCGGGATCACTCGAGGAACGGCTCTACCAGGACACTCCCAACTTCTCCTACCCATCGGGATGCTACGCCTGTGTAGTCGAGGTCGATCGCCAAACCGGAGCTGTGGACATCCTGGACTACGTGGTGGTTGATGACTGCGGAACAGTTATCAATCCATTGTTGGCTGAGGGACAGGTCCATGGCGGGGTAGCACAGGGAATCTCCCAAGCCCTCTACGAGGCAGTGAGCTTCGATGAGAGTGGAACCATCACGACCGGCAACTTGACTTCATATCTGGTGCCGTCAGCTGCAGACCTGCCCTCTTACACCTCAGGCCGGGTGACTACATTTTGTCCCAACAATATTCTGGGTGCCAAAGGTATTGGCGAATCAGGAGCTGTGGGAGCACCTCCCGCCGTGGTTAACGCAGTGGTGGATGCTCTGGAACCTTTCGGGGTGGAACACCTTGATATGCCACTGACTCCTGAGCGGGTGTGGCTCGCCATGAACGAGAAGGGTTAGTGGTGAGCTGTCACCAAATCGAGGTATCCGTCAACGGAC
>CEUD01125600.1_pt1 | contig 21362 bp, 22 predicted proteins | sample 356481 | NCBI WGS metagenome assembly CEUD01 (sample SAMEA2623314, study PRJEB7988) | marine metagenome | isolation source: saline water (ENVO:00002010), including | reverse complement strand
GGCCTGGAGGCGATGGCATTAGACACGCTTTCTTCGCTTCAATCAGGATAAGGTTTTCTACAAACTTATGACTGTTCTTTGCTACGCCGCAAGTTGCGTATAAATCAACCAAATCATCTGTCTGATCGTCAGTAAAAAGTTTGATCGCACTATGGAAAACATCACCGGGTGACTCAATTTTTATCAGCTCCAAGTCTGCCAGCTCATTAACTTTAGTCTGAAGCTTTGTATAGGAAAGAAGTTGGTCACAGCGATTCCCACTATATTGGAGGGCCCCCACCAAATCCTTCAAAAGGTCAACGTATGGGCCTGTGTAATTGTAATCCATCTTACATTCACTTTGATAAGTGGGACTGTCTTTTACTTCAAAAACAATTGAATCTCTTTCTATGGCCAAAACAGGTGTGTTGTTTGAGCAGTGCTCTAGGGACTTCTCAACTAACAAGTCTGTCAGGGAAGAGAGATCGTTAATATCTTTGAGCTTTTTCTCTATATAGTTTGAACGAGTAGGCACTCTAACTGTGTAGCTAGATTCACCAATTTGCTGATACTTTATTTTAAATTTAGGGCAATAGTCTAGAGGAGAGATCTCCTCCCAACTTTTAGCAATTGCAGCTTGGCCGCAAATTAACAATAGTACAAACGCATACCTTAACATTATTCCCCCAGATTCAATTTCCTTATCGGAATTGTCAGAGAAAAATTAAGCTAATTAAAGAATTGTAAGTGTCTGTAATTAAATAAAAATTCATTAAAACCTGATTGAATTAGTATAGAAGAATTGAAGTCCTTTTATCTAGATATTCGCTCATTCCAAGCTTTTCAATTTCATTTAATTTATCAAGGTCCGAACCACTTTCCATCCACTCTCTAACCTTGTCTGTACCATTGATTAGATCTACTGGATTCTTGTCAAATTCATACTCATAAGGATCTTCTTTATACTTAAAATCAGCTCCAAGTACTTGGTAGAACTTTTGACATAATAATTGGCAAACCCTCCAAGGTTTAAAGCTTTCTCTATCCTGTACATGGATTTGGTAGCCTCCGCAAGCTGTGCCAGCATGCTTTTGAAATGTTGGCATAAAATTCAGGGGACGCAGCTTAAATCCTGTAAGGTCATTTTTATCAAAAAGATCTTTTAATTCGGACTCCAACTCCCAAGGCCTTATCTTTGGATGGCCAACTATTTCAAGAGAGCGAGTAGTTCCACGTCCTTCACTTATATTTGTGCCCTCGAATAGTACCGTGCCTACAAATGTATAGCAGCCATCTACTGTCGGTAGATTTGGTGATGGCATAACCCATGGAAGGCCAGTTTGTTCAAAACTCATATGCCTCTCATAGTTTTTCATTTTTATAATTCTTAAGTTTGCACTAGAGCTGGCCCAGTACTTTTGGTGCATTTGTGCAACTTCACCAATTGTAAGTCCATGTCTTACTGGTAATGGGTGTCTTCCTACAAAACTTGCAAAATTTGTATCAAGTATGTTGCCTTCAATATCCTTGGCGTTAATTGGATTAGGTCTATCCAAAACAACAACTTCAATGTCTTTTCCGGCACATTTTTCAAGCAGTAGTGTCAGTGTGTAAATGTATGTGTAAATTCTAGTACCAACATCTTGCAGGTCCACAAATAAGTGATCAATTCCTTCGAGCATCTCATCTGTGGGGATTCTGGTTTCAGAGTAGAGGGAATAAACAGGCAACTTGAAAAATGGGTGAAAAGTGTGGTCTGTCTCGATCATGTTGTCTTGGACGTCGGTGACAAAACCGTGTTGTGGGCCATAAACCTTTTTAACCTGAGATCCAAACATCTTAATCATGGATTGAAGGGTGTGCTGGAGGTCTTTATTTACACTGGCACTATGGCAAAGAACACCTATATTGCCAGAAAATTCCTTTTGTAATTCTACATTGCTCTCTAAAACATCGATACCACTTAAAACGCTAGACATGTTGCGTAAACTCCAATTGATAGATTAACATCCCATTTTTACTCTGCTACCATTTGATTATACACACAAGACCAGAGAGAAGGAAGGAGAACCATAATGCAACAATATTTAGACCTTATGAGAAAGGCATACACAGAAGGTGATGATCGTGTAGATAGAACCGGAACTGGAACTCGCTCCATTTTTGGACATCAAATGCGATTTAATTTAAGTGAAGGCTTTCCAATGGTGACAACCAAGAAATGTCACCTAAAGAGTATTATTCTTGAATTGTTGTGGTTTTTAAAAGGTTCTGGAAACGTTAAATACTTGCAAGAAAATGGTGTAAGAATTTGGAATGAGTGGGCCGATGAGAATGGAGACCTAGGGCCGGTTTATGGTGTTCAGTGGCGTTCATGGAAAGGTGCTGATGGAAGAACTCACGACCAAATAAAAGAAGTGGTTGAGTCTATCAAAAGTAACCCAACTTCAAGAAGACTATTGGTGAATGCTTGGAATGTTGGAGAGCTTGATAATATGGCATTACCTCCTTGTCACATGATGTTTCAATTTTATGTGAGCAAAGGAAAACTTAGTTGCCAGTTATACCAAAGAAGTGCTGACATCTTTTTAGGTGTTCCGTTTAACATAGCAAGTTATTCTCTTTTAACTATGATGATGGCACAGGTCACTGGCCTTGAGCCAGGTGAGTTTATTCATACTTTCGGGGATGCTCATATTTACAAAAACCACTTTGAACAGGTTGAGACCCAGCTCTCCCGTGAGCCAAAGTCTCTTCCAACAATGAAGATCAATCCTGATGTAAAAAATATTGATGATTTTAGCTTTGAAGACTTCGAGCTTCTTAACTACGAGTTCCATCCTCATATCCCAGGTAAGGTGAGTGTATGATTGTCTCCATTGTTGTGGCCATGGGCCGCAATCGGGAGATAGGAGTTGATAACGAACTGCCATGGACTTTAAAAGACGACTTAAAAAACTTTAAAAAATACACCATGGGAAAGCCTATTGCCATGGGAAGAAACACTTTTGAATCTATTGGTCGCCCTTTACCTGGGAGGGAAAACATAGTCTTGACCCGAAATAGACATTGGTCATTTGAAGGGGTTCGTGTTGTTAATAGTATTGATGAGCTTTTTAGTTACTGTGAATCCAAAGAGTTTCCTGAGCTTGCCATTATTGGTGGTGATAAAATCTACTCACAACTAATAGAAAGAGTAGATGTTCTCTACCTGACTGAAGTTGATGGAGAGTTTCCGAGTGCGGATGCATTTTTTCCAAAGTTTAATGAGAGTGAGTGGAAGCTTGTTGAGAGCTTCCACCATGATAAAGACGATAGAAACAACTATCCATGGACTTTTAAGGTTTTAAAGCGTAGCTAAAGCATGTGCTGTGATTTTACGTACTCAAAAGCATGGTCAAAGCTTGTATGCCTGGTCTTCGCATACTCTGTAACCTCACTCCATATATCTTTTAGTCCGTGAGCAAAATCGTTTACATTCTTTTCCTCTACGTTGTCTAGAGGATAGAGCTGAAAAAATTGATGTGGAATAACTTCAATCCCTCTTTCTTTAAGCGCAACCTTTGCCTTTTCTGTTATGTTTTTTCCTGTCTCTATAAGAATCTTCGAGTTAAAACTTTTTGAGTCCTCAAAATCTATATAGTCATTGGCCTCATCAAGGACAACAACATCTGTGTTTAAAAAGTACGTGTCCCTTGGATCAATTTGAACCTGCCTGTCATCACCAGTGCCAAGACCTTTAGCATTCCAAGTACATGAGCCACCATTGCAAACGGCAACTACTTTTAGTCCAAGTTCTTTAAGCTCTTTTATAAAAGAGTGAGCATGCTCTTTTGAGGTATGTGCAACTACCTCAGTGTTCTCCACTTTATCTGGGCCTAAGTAATCTCTTATTGCCATTAAAGTCACGTATGCAACTAGCTTGTGTCTTGCAAGAACATCTGTGGGCATACTAGGACTAAACTCTTTCATGTGTACCTCTAAAGTTATAGTTTTCAATCACTTAGGTAGTATTCTTAATTTTGGTATAACATTTGTAAAATTGAAATGGGTGGGGGATTCTGATAGGTTGAAGCTATGTTAGCAAAGTATGGAAATGAATTTTAAACGGCCACCTAAGGGCTCCTTTTTTTATAACTTTCAAGACTCGAATCCAGAGTTGCTAATCTGCGCCAATTCTTATTTTAAAACCATTCGACAACACTTTGAAAGTGCTAAGGATTCGATCCTAATTTGCGGTTGGTCGTTTAATATGGACATTGTGATGGGGGAGGATGGAAAGACCTTAAAGGACGTTCTTTTTTCCCTGCCTGAAACAGTCAACGTCAAAATCTTGATATGGGATTATCCTATATTTTATGTTGCCGATAGAGATCCATTCATAGGCCTGAGTATTGCTCTTCAAAACAAAAAAAATATATCGTTTGAAAGGTTTGATTTTCACCCTCTGCTTTCTTCAATGCATTCCAAGATGGTCGTCGTGGATGAAGAGCATCTCTTTGTTGGTGGTATTGATTTAGACCTGGGAAGGCGTGATGGTGAATATAATAAGTCTGACGACCCTATAAGGGTCGACAAAGATGGTGAAAGCTTTAAACCTTTTAGAGACTATGCCCTTCATTTTAACTCCCAGGAGGTAAAAGTATTTGCACAGTTTTTTGATCAGCTGTGGGAATCTCAAATAAAACAGAAAAGCTTTATTGAGGCCAAACATGAAGGTCAGGAAGGAAATGTATATATCTCTAGAACTGTGCCTAAGTTTAAAGGAAATAAACAGGACCGTTCTATATTTAAGATGCATAAGTGGCTTATCCAGAATGCAAAAGATTATATCTATATCGAAAACCAATACCTTACTTCCGAAAAAATTGTTGAGCTCTTAGTGGAGACGTTAAAAAAGGAAGATGGCCCAGAGGTTGTGATAGTTGTTTCTTACGGAAAAATGCCTTTTATAGAGAAAATGTCTATGGGTGCGCTGTTAACAAATTATGTAAATACTCTCGTTAACAATGATCCCTATGAAAGACTCAAAATTTATACTCTTTTCACTGGCGATGACAAAGATAGAGAGTACGTAAAAATTCATTCCAAGTGTATAATTGTCGATGATCAGTATTTAAAAATTGGATCCTCCAACATTAATAACAGGAGTATGGAGTTCGATTATGAACTAGATGCACTTTTTATTGGGGACAAGGTTAGGAGCTTCAAAACAAGAATCTTTCAAACTCTTTTAAGTTACGGAGGGCCAGTAGAGATTAAAGACTCAATTATTGAAACGTTTGAAACAGCTAAGAAACAGTATAATAAGATCGTTGAAGTAAAAGACATTTTGCATGAAAAGTCGATCATGGTGGAATATAAGGATTATTTGCCCCTAGATAAAAAAGAAATGACATTCTTTGAGCGTGCAGGGCAGATGTTTATAACGAAGAAGCGATTTATTAATTTGAATTACAAAATTATATTTGGTTGCTTAATGCTTATTCTTGCTGTGATGGGGGCGTTGTACGTAGGCCCAGATGAAGTGAATAAGGCCGTTCAAAAGGTTATAGCTTCTCTGGATGTTGAGAGTTCCTTTTTTCTTATGGCCGTTTTCTTTGTGGCCTACTCATTACTTGGGCCAATCTTTTTTCCCTTAAATGCGTTCATATTTATTTGTGGGGCCTATTTGGATATTGCTCAAGCATTTACAACGGCCATTGCCGGAGCTTTAAGTGTAGCCACGACTTCTTATTGGTTTGGAGCTTTCTTTGCATCAGATATGAAGATTGATTCAAAGATTGAAAAAGTACAACAGCTAAAAAGACTGCTTAAGCGAAACTCTCTTATGACACTTGTTTTTCTTCGGGTTGTTCCTGTTGCACCATATCCCTTGGTGAATATGGTTTGTGGCAAGTTTAAAGTAGGTTTTTCAAAATACATTACAGGGACTTTTCTGGGGGTGTTGCCAGGAACTTGTGCTTTTATTCTTTTTGAAAAACAGCTTATAGAACTCATACAAGCACCAAGTATTGTAAACCTCGTGTCGTTGATCCTTGTTGTCATTCTCTTTATATTTGGTATTCGTTTTATAAGACGGAGGATGAGCGAGTGAATGTTAAAGTTGTGAGTTACAATATAAAATTTAGCTCCTTTATATTTGATGATGATATCTTGAAGGTTGTTAATCATTTAGACGCTGATATTCTTTGTTTTCAAGAATTTCCTCTTGCCAAGTTTCGCCAGTGGAGAATGCTATTAGAAAAAAAAGGATACAGAGACTCCCTTTATCAAAAGACGTGTGAAACTCTTTTAGGTATTTCCCAGTCAAATGTCATCTTTAGTCGATTTCCACTTGAGGATAAACACTCAGTTAACTTAACCTACAAGGACCATGAGCCGAGAAAGGCACAGTATTGCCTTGTAGATATTGGGGATGAGCAAATTTTTTTGCTTCATACCCATTTAGGCCTTAGGCGGCAAGAGAGACTTTTTCAGATGAATAAGATTGTTAGAATTCTTGATAATCATAGAGATGTCGATCGTATGATTCTTCTAGGAGATTTTAATGATTGGAATAACGCTGGCCAGTCTAAACTTGGCGGGGTGTTCAAAGAAGCTCACCACACATTGCATGGAAGAAGTGCCAAAACATTTCCGGCACGAGTGCCTTTAGTTAGGCTTGATAGGATTTATTATAGAAATCTAACTCCTATCTCCTGCAAGGCCATGAAAGGGCGCTTTATCAGAAAAAAATCAGATCACCTTCCCCTGAAGGCATCCTTTGCATTTTAGCAGTTATCGTTAGTTATAGGTTCTGGATTGTAATCAAACACAAAGGGCATAATAATGTTTCGGCCTTCGTGCCTAAGCTGAAACCAAATCTTTTGAATTCCAGGCAAAAGCTTTGCTTTGTCTTTAAATATAAATTTGAAGATCCCATCTGCCATGTCTCCGTGAAAGATTCCATGATGTGAATTATGGCCTGAGGCCAAAGTTGAAGACAGCCATACTGCCTGGGCACTGCGACCTAATGTTGGAGCGATATCTTTTATAGGAGCATATTCATTTGTTTGTTCATTTAATGTGAAAACTTCAAGTTTAAACTCGTTTAATATGGCCATACAAATTGAAGATGTGGCGTGCGATAGTCTGGCCCTGTAGTGTGGACGCTCACTCTTCTCTGTCTTAGCAAAATACTTTGTAATAGACATGTCAGCATCAATAGGGTCTACCGCAATAGGTGTGCCTTGGTGGTGTCCCTCTCCAATAAGGGAGAAGTGAGTGCTCATAAGTCCCAACTCTTTTACATTGACTTCAACCACCACAAAGTACTTACCTGCATCAGTAAGTGCAAAAGATGCGTGGGCGTTGTCAGGGTCTGAATGTGGAGTATTTAGTGTAACTCTAAAGCGCCCACTGGAAGGATCAAAGTATGGATATACTTTTTTAAAGGTTGAAAGATCATTTTTAACTAAGACCATGTGCATGATCTTTCCATTTGTTGGAATAAAATCTTTATAGATCAATTGGTTTTCAGGGTTTGAGAAATAAATCTCAATCGCAACAGGAGCACTTGGTGTGACTGTTGAATTTAATGTGGCATTAACAGTCATGTGAGGTCTAAAGTTTCCAACCGCAAAGCAGGTAAAACTAGCAAACAAAATGATAGTGAAAGCAAACTTCATCATGACTCCTTGTGGTTTCAAATAAGCTATCCAATTAAATTAATTCTGACAAATTAAGTTTGGTAAAGGGATCTAACAAAATCTGGCATCTTCGTTCTTAACACCTTTTAAGTTGTACATATTTTCTATAAAGGGACTCTTAAGGTGCTAAATGCTTAAAGTGCGGTAATTAATAAATATGAAAATAATGACAGGCCTACAGGGCGAAAAAACACGATGGCAGGACGAACTTAAACACTTTAAAGTTGAGTCCATTTTTCTTAACAATCTATGCTCTCAGGCATTCAAAAAAGAGGTCGACAAATTTATTGCTGACCTTGAAAAGCAAGAGAATGCATTGGACGAGTATGGGATGTTTCTTGATCGAAGTTTCGATTCATTTTCAGCTTTGGACTTTGAGCTCTTTCTAGAGTGCCACGGGAAAAATGCTAAAAAAATGAGAGAGCTTAGCGAGAGGTTTAATAAGTTTAAGGTGATCTGTAAAAGGATGGCCTTTAAAAACTTCGCAGTTTATTAAATCGGAGGGCACGGCCCTCCTATAAACTAAAACTCAGCTTTGAAATGGGTCTTTTGATAGAGAGTTTTATTATCAATATCTAAGGCCTTAACTTCTACTTTTTCCTTGTCTAGTTTCATGTAAAAGTAGCCAAGTTTAGCGGCCTCTAATAATGAGGGTGTATCTCTTTCAATTTTAGTCACTTTTGCCGCTGCTCCAGATACAATGAGTTGTGTGTTACAACCTGCGACGTTGCCGTCGAAGGCCTGAAGAAGGTGTTCATGTCCTGCGATAAAGAAGTGTGCCTTTCCACAAACATGATCCTCTATAATATCTTTAATCATCCATCCTATGCCCGGGATCCCTTCATATCTTCCCGCGTTTCCGTGTTTTCCGTTTGAAAGGTAGGGGTGATGTCCCATTACCATAAACCATTTATCTTGTTGCCTAGCTAGGGAATAGGCCATATCAATTAAATTTCTCATTCGAGAAGTATCTTTAAACCAAAAGAGTCTGTTGGTGTCTATTACAGCGATAACGGCATTGTCTGTCATATGCAAATAGTAGTAGTGAGGGAGTACGAAGTAGCGATTAAAAACTGCATGTTTTAATTGATAGGAGCCTCTTTTCCAATCATTTGTAATTGTGCCGTAGTCGTGATTTCCAAGAGAGATTAAAAAAGGAACCTTTAGCTTGTTGTAATATTTATCAAACATGGTTTTGAGTATCGGATCATCTGCGGAGCTAACACCGGTAGGGTAGACAACATCACCTGCGAGCATCCCTAAGTTGCACAACTCACTCTCACAATAATTCATCATGGCGTCGGCCACCTGGGCCTGGCCCTCGTTATCTTTTCCTGTGTCTCCAATAATAAGGATGCCGTCATCTTTGGCATAAGCGGAGAAGGCCAAACAAATAGCTAGAAACAAGTATGTGCGCATGAATTGATCCTTTTTTAAATTTTAACGGTAAAAAGCTATCTTTTTATGGACCAATTTTGCAAGGATTCTATCGTGCTATTTTTGACACTTAGGGCAATAGTATGTACCGCGCTGGGCCAGAGTGATCTTTTTAACCGGCGTGACTCCACACATTTGGCAGCTCTTTTGGTAGAACACAACAAGGTGCTGAACACCTTTACCTTTATCACCGTTCACATCAGCGTACCCACCTTGAAAGGTGGTTCCACCAGATTCTGTGGCCCCTGAGACCACAACATCCACAGCGTGATATAAAGCAACGATCTCCGCCTCTTTTAAGCTTTTTATTTTTCTGTCGGGACGAACATACGCCCGCGCACAGATTTCATTTGCAATGTAATTTCCTGTACCGGCAAAGAGTGATTGATCTAGAAGCGAGACCTTAATAAATCTTTGGGGATATTTGATAAGAGCGTCTTTAAAATACTCAAAAGTAAATTCGGGGCTTTTAAGGTCAGCTCCAAGCTCAGCTAACTTCTTTTGAGCATCTTCTTCACCAAAGAGATAGAGGTGACCAAAGCGGCGAGGGTCAATGTAGCTTAAATAAAAGGTCTCTTCACCACAGCTTCCTTTAATTTGAATATGGTTGTGTTTTTCTTTTAAGGGAGAGGAGCTAATTCTCCAGGAACCAGTCATGCCCAAGTGACTTAGGATCTTGCGGCCATCACTTATTTCGAAAACAAGCATCTTTCCTTTACGCCAAATACGCTCAATCACTTGTCCGCGAAGTTTAACTAGAGGTGTGTGAACAATGGACTCAGCAACATCAGAAAGCTTCACAGAGCTAATCTTCAAAGGCATGTAAGCACTCAATTGATCACGTATTGTTTGTACTTCGGGTAGTTCGGGCATACGCTAACTTACCGTTTTTATTGAACTTTGTAAAGTGGCTCTAGCTCTGGCATTCAGGGATTATGTATCTAATATCATTGAAGAAAGTTTTCTTATACTCGCCCATGCTCGCTTTTTGAATACTTGAGACTTTGAGAATATAGAAAGTTTTAGTCAACTTTGTGTGTTATTTCACTTAAAATCATAGTCGTATGAAGCTACTTTTTAGAATCTTTTTTATCATATTTTATTGTTCACATGGGATGGCAGAAATAAATAGCTCCATGATACAGCTTTGTCAAAAAATCGCGGATGGAAAAGCTGGAATAGAATCATTTGAAAAACATCCTCTTGCTAAGAAAATGAAAGAAGGGATTAAAGATATGTATAGGGTTTCCATCCAGCAAGTAATTGATAAAAAAGATGAACTAGAGAGGATCAAGAAATTAGTTATTCCCAAAATCAGAAAGAACTGGTCAACATTAATAAATATTGCTGAAGAATTTTTACCACAAGGGTCAATTGGAAAGAATGTGAAAATAAACTTTGTTTGTGGAGGGCCTTGGGATGCTTATGTTTTAGTGTTTGAGCAACCTGAGATTTTTCTCGATGTCACAAAGTTAAGAATCGACAAAGTTTTAAATATTATAAAGCATGAGCTGTGGCACGTCGGATATAAGAAGTCTTTTAGTTCTCGATGGCGTCAGGAATATATCTCCTCTAATTCATTTACTAAACTTGCTTATCAGGTTGTGAATGAAGGTGTTGGCCATTACTATTCTTTTCAAAATAGAGTCGAGCCTGTGATGACGTATGAGGACTGGAACAAAAGAATAAGATTAGCATTTTAACTTTTCAGTGAGTCTTTTAAAAAGCTAAAAATGGAAAAATCTAGAACTAAGTAAGATGAAATTATCTGGTCATCCCATGCAGGTGTTCCTTTTTGGAAAAAATGGAGCGCGGTATCTGGTGCAATAATGATTTATTACTTGAAAAAAAATATTGGAGTCGAAAAAACAGCTGGCTTAATATCAAAAGGCAGCTGTGCAACTATCGTAAAATATCAAGAAATTGCAAAAAATAATTCCTTAAATATGTTTCCTCGAGATTTTATTAAAAAAGCCTGTGAGTAAAATACTATCTTATAGAGAAGGACATCACATTTATGTGACGTCCTTGATAAACTTCTTAAGGTCTTTTGTAACCAGTTAAGGCCCTAGAATATCGAGCATATTTAGTAAGTCCTTTATCGTGAACTTTAGCCGCTTCTTTTGCCATGTCTTTTACAGTAAATCCATGTTCTGCAAGAGCTAAAATTGAAAGAACAATTGCTCCTTTGAATAGATCATTTAATAAACTCATTCAAGTTCTCCTTTTAATAGTTAAACTGTTCTTGTGAGATGGTAGAGGTGATCCCGACTTTCCCGACCGAAATCGTGAAATGACGTTAAATAAAATTAAGAAAAATGAAATAAGGAGCAAGCGGAAAGCCCATGAGTACTAGGATGTAGCTGGTATTGTTAGTTTTAGGAATTGCCATTTTGTATTTCTGGTAGTTCTGGCATGCCCTAACTCATCGTTTCTGTTATCCTCTGTAAAGAGGCTCTAGCTTTGGTATTCAGCGATTATCTACTGAACAATATTGATAAAATGGTTTTGACCTGGTTTGAAATGGTTCATACTTTATGGGATGGAGTAATGAGATCTTGATAAAAAAACTTGTGTAAGGCTTTTCTCTTTAATACTATTTCGTTTATAAAATTTAGCGAGGTTTTATATGAAAATGAATAATATGGTTGTATTAAAGGCTTTCCTTCTATGTCTTTTGCATACAGCTTCTGCTTTTGCATACGAAGTGGCACCGGAGAGTTGTTTTTTATTTAATGATGATTTGGGGGAAATCACAGACTATGACGCTTCTTGTCCAAAAGATGTTGTCATTCCCAAGTTAATAAATGGATTATCAGTAAAGTCTATTGGGGAAAGGGCATTTGCAGATAAAAAATTGGTATCAGTAGAAATACCTAACACTCTCAAAACCATTGGGGAGGGTGCATTTGCTCACAATAAACTGACAGCAGTAGTCATCCCTGAATCAATTGAAAAGATTGAAGGTTGGGTCTTTTTTGGAAACCAAATCGGATTTGTGAGCATTCCCAACTCAGTAATAACTATCGGGGAACGTGCTTTTTCAGACAATCAATTAGAAGGTGTCAGTATTCCTGAGTCTGTAAAGGTTCTTGGCACACACGCATTCTCTGGCAATCAGTTAACTTCCGTAACTATTCCTAGGTCAATAAAGTCTATAGCTAGAGGTTCATTTTCTAATAACCAGCTAATGTCTGTTACAATTCCGGATTCGGTGGTTAGTATTGAGTGGTCTGCCTTCGCTTATAATCAATTAATTTCAATACACATTCCTAACTCTGTCAGAAGTATAGGTTATAAAGCGTTTCACAGTAATAAGCTAAGGTCGGTGACTATCCCTGATTCAGTAAAAGAATTAGGTCGAGAGGCTTTTTCTAACAATGAATTAACATCGTTGAGTATTTCTAACTCTGTCTCATATATTGAATATGGAACATTTAAAAATAACCAATTAACATTTGTTAGCGTACCTAGCTCTGTAAGAACTATTGGCGAGTTTGCTTTTACTAATAATTTATTAACAACAGTTGTGTTGCCTGAATCTTTGGAATTCATATTAAGGAGTGCATTTTCTTATAATGAGATTATGTCAGTGAGAATCCCTGATTCTGTGAAGGTTATTCAGCCTTCTGCTTTTTCTTATAATCAACTAACATCTGTTGCTGTGCCTGCTTCAGCCAATGTATCATTTCATTCTTTTGATCCAGAAGTTGAAGTTTTAAGAAGAGAATAATTTAAAAGTCACTTAGGGGCTGGTTATGTCAGCCCCATAAAGCAGAGCTTTTTTCTGATAGAGTAAAGGTAGTATTGAAGTGCTTGAAAGGTTCTTTTTTGCTGCTAAGAGGTTAATTTTCTAAGGATTTGTTCACAGTAACTAAAAATTTCAATATATAGGAGTTAAAAAATCATGCATTTACTTTCGTTTGTCCTCTTCACAACCTCACTCTACGCTTTCGCTCAAGCGGATTATACTCCAAATCTTAACGACTCTCTAACATATGATGTTGTTGAGATAAAAAAAGGCAAAGTAAAACCAATTGGCCAACAACAAATTTATTTAAAGAAACACTTTGCAAATATGTTTTTGGTTTATGAGGATTTTATAAGAGACACAAGCGGAAAACCTGTCAATGAATTCCTTTTCCCATCTCATTCATTGTGGCTCTCTCAAATGGATATCTACAGAAGAACGATTACAGATATCAATCAATTTTGTGAAAAATTTAAGGGCGCATTGGAAGATGTCACTGTCCCGGCCGGAAACTTTGAAACTTGTAAAATTGTAGATGAGAACAATCGTGCTGTTTGGTATATTGCGCATCAACCCCTAGTTAATTATGTAAAAATAGAGGAGAGATCACCTCTCTTTCCAAGTAAAAAAACAATAAGAAGCTTGGCGTCTTCGAGTTTCGGTGGCAATTCTATAAGCAACCAAATAGGCTCACATAACAACAGCTTTAATGCCCAACACTGGAGTGGAGAGGCACAGAGATACGATTGTGAAGGCAGGGTCATAAAAGCATGTGATTTGGCCTATGCTGGAATCAAAATTAAAGACAATAAACTAGAGTTTTATCAAGCTGTTTCATGTTCGCCTGGACCGAATTTCACCACCAGGCTTAAGCTCGATATCGAAGGACAAACTCTTTATCGAAAAGGTGAGAAGTTTGGAACAATATCTTCTAATAGAATTTATATCACTGGCCTAAAAAATCCTTCTAAATATGGGAAGTTTTATGAGTTCAAATTAAATGAAGATGGATTTTTACATTTGAATATTACCAGTGGGTCAGGAAAGCTTTGTTATAAAATGTGGTATGATCGAACAGAATACTAATTGTATACTTTCGATCACTCCTGAGTAGAACAAGGTTCTATCTACGAGTCTAATCTTATTCAAAAATTTTAAACTAAATAATAAAAGGAGAGGGATGTAACCCTCTCCTTTTATTATTTGTTTTCGTATTTATTTTTAAGGCGAGCTTTAGGGACTGCGTCTTAATCCTAATTTTAAAAAGAGATTTAAAATCTGGGTGGTTGATAAATATATAATCTTCAATTTTTTTGGTGGTGTTTGAATAGCTTGTCGAAGACAGCAATACGCAGTTTTCTTTACCAAATTCAATACTGCGAATTGCGGATGTTATATGTCCTTAGTTATGAAACCAAAATCTGCATCACCATTTAATACCTTTTGTATAGCTGTTTCTGAATTATCAAGCTCAACATTTAGATTGATGTTTGGAAATTTCTGTTTTTTTATTTCTAGCATCATTTTAAAGTGTGTTTACTATATTGAATGTGGGGAAGGCGTTCACCGTCAATTCTCCCCAGTAAAATCCAGGTAGAGGACCTCCTCCCTAATGCCTCTCTTAGTGCACCCTAAGTAAGTGGGCCTTGTGCAAATTTAAATCAAGTGAAAGGCTTGTTTAGATTTTATTTGGTGAGTTTTTCTTATAGCGGCATAGATATTCTCTAGATATCTTTAAAAAAATATCACCAGTTCCACCTGTCATTATATCGTGGATTTTAGAGTCCTAACTTGGGACTCAACTGCAGATTGTTATTCTTTTTATTATAGGAATACGATGTAGGTGGGTTCAGTGTTCGAGCTGTGGTCATTGGGAGTCACTTCTTCTAGCTGTTAAGGGACTTTGTCAAAAATGTAGCAACCTTAGAAGTTGATCAATAAGTCTTGGGCATTCCTCCGGAGAATATAGGTATATGTATTAAGAATTAGTCAGACCTTTTCTTTTTAAGGATAAAGAGGTGGAAGGAGGTGAAATGCTCGCAACGAGGCTAAAACAATTAAGGCTTGAAAGGAACTTAACTGTAAGAGAAGTTGCTGAAACAGCAGGGTTTCCTATATCAACGTACCGATCGTGGGAGGAAGGAGCTAAGATTGTGGGTGAGGGCCCATACTTATCTTTAAGTAAGCTTTATCGTGTTTCTCTTTCTTTTTTGATAACTGGCAAAAAAGAAGAGCTTCACTTAACACAAGAATCTAGTGAAGAATTACTAAAAGAATTGAAGTCTATAAAATATTCAATAAATGAGATTGAAGAAATTATAACTTCGATTTAAAAAAACAGAGATGTGCTTAACATTTTATTTCAAAAGATAAAAATGTAATGAACTAAGCACTCTATAAATACAAATACTGCGTAGGAGGTAGTAATGAAATTATTTATTTTTAGTGTAGTGTTGAGTAACTTGTTGGTTTGTTCAAACTCTTTTGCCAATGGTGATTATAAAGAAGTTGGGCCTATTACAACATATAGCTTTGACACTGATGGGAGTAACTATGAGGTCGTTGTTCAAAAACCAGCTAGATCCTATGTTAGACATTTAAAAACTTTAACTATTACTGGCAGTGTCGTTTCCGATATCAGATCCAAACTAAAAACAAGTGTATTTAGTGGTGATCGAAAATATGGAAAGGTATCTTATGAAGAAGGTACTGAAAAATTAGCATTGCTTTCAAGTATAAAGTTTAACGGGAGATCCTTTAGAACAGATGTTGCTTCCGTTGTATGCTCCTTAGATCAATGTGTGCTAAATGCATTGTCGCCGGAAGATTTAACTAATGGAGAAGGTCACACTTGGTGGTCTGATAGCTACCAAAAAGAAAGTGCTAAAATTGTTTTTGATAACGGTGGTATCGAAGATCTTTTATATGATGTTGGTATTTGCGAAAAGGAATTTTTTAATGGTGGAACATATGGTGCAAATGGAATGTGTTTCATGGAGCTGAATTAACCTACTTTTAAATTTGTAAATTCTTTGAAACTATGACCTTGGCATTAGTGCGAGTCAAAAAGACAAAGATTTTTAGAATAATACAATAAGGGCCGAATATTTGGCCCTTACTGTTTTTCAGTGTCTAGCCTTAGGAATAGGTAATGAAAGAAGGCCTAATTATTCAGGCCCTTTTTTATAACGTGACTTTTTTATAACTTCCTTTTAGGTTTCATTATTTCAAGTCTCTTTAATTTGCCTCTTTTCTCTATCTTACATACATTACTTAGTTGTATGAGATTTGCTTTTCATGCTCACCGAGTGGGTGAAATTGGAAAAGTTAGCACTATATATCTTGAATTTAAAAAGTTTTAAACACCCTTTATTACTGCTAGGTGTTTAATTTCTTACTAAGTTTATTCATTTAGGTTTTTTACTGCGGCTAGTTAAAGTGTGTTGAGAGTCATCGGCTTACTAGATACTTTATTAAGGCTTTTTAGCGTCTTTAGAAGATGAAACCGACCTTTTATAATTTTTAAAAATATTCGTCTAAGCATTAAATTATGATGATTAATCATTGACTTTGAACAATGGTTTTTAGATCATTTTTGTCAGACATTATATTCACAAAAGGGGTTGCATGAAATTTTTAACTTTGTTTATCGTTTTATTCAGTGGTTTTGTATTTGCAGAAATGGATGATTCTAATTGCCGTGCTGAAATGAGAGAGTATGCTAAAGCGCGTAGAACTTTAGAAAAGGATATGATTGAAACATTCAGATGGTATGACAGGGCCGTTGAAGGTTACGAAGATATTGCAGCTAGCATGAGAGCTGGTGCTAGAATAGGTTATAACTTTTCTGTCACTGCTAAGAACAATGCAAACACGTTAAGACGTAACTTTAATATCGAGCTTAATGGCCATGAAAAAACTATGGATCTTGAATTTAAGGCGTTTCTAAAATTGGAAGACTGTCTTCTGGATCATAATTAATTTTAAGAGGAATCTTAATTAATAAAAATTATCTCGGAAAGGGCCTTAAGGCCCTTTTTTATTTTTACATCCAATCAACGATTATGCTCTAGAAGCAATTGAAATTCTTCATTTCGCAATAAAACTATGTCAAGATCTCTTCCCAAGTGTTCGCAGTAATATTCACGCTGAAAAATTAGCGATAAACCCTTAAACCTTTAGTTTGTATTACGCAAAAACAGTAGCTTAGAGGGAGTGCAGTATATTGCTAGAAATTCTTATGTGAACCATTGGAGAGCTCTTAGATGGATCTATGGCCTCTATAAATTATGAATATGCGTATAAAATTTCGACAATATTAAAACACTTACGAAAAAATTTCTACCAATCTGTTACTTAATCAACTTCTCCCATAAGATTTACTTATTAGTAAGTTAAACTTTGAATATGTTCTGAAGATGGCCGATGGAAGTTGCTACTACTTGGGACTGTAACATAATTGGAGGAGTTAGTGATTTTAAAAGGTAAAGTTTCAAAAGAGCACCTGAAGTTGATCTCTGACTCATACAATGACCTAGGTAAGGACCCCTATACCAATATCCAGAGATATCGCGCACTAAGCCGCTTTAATATAGAAGTCGGCAAAATCAAAAAACTTCCAAATCTTGCCTTGAAGCAGCCTCGCTCAAGCAATTCTTTGTTTGGTGAAGTTGCTAGACAGTTCGGAGATATTGAAAGACAAATTATTTCTTCTGAATCCTTTCAAAACATTTTTAGGAATATGATTAAAAATTTTCAATTAGATAATATTAATGATTATCAGATTTGGGTCCATCAAATTAGAACGAGAATTGGTGAACCGATTCATGCAAAAACGATTACGCCTGAGGGGATTCATCGTGATGATGCTGAAAAAGTTGGTATTGTTTGTGTGAATAGAAATGACCTTCAGGGTGCCGCCAATCGTTTTTACTGGAATCGTAGCAAGGAGAGCCTTTTCCATAAATGCAATCTTGATAGTGGAGACCTTGTTATCTTCGATGATAACAAAATGTGGCACGATGTAAGCCAAGCTGTGCCTACAAGTAGTGATTCTTATAGAGATACTCTTATTTTTTGCGCAATTAATAATCGGCATGCAAAAGACCTCATCGCTTAGGCCAATTTGATAAAGATATACATGCAGATAAGCGCAATGGTGTGCCATTAGAGGTTGCTCTCCTCAACATTCCACCCACATTTAGTAAATGGTATCCAGCTTGCCTGCGGTAAGCATTAAATTATTTTCATGCACATATCTAGGAATTTAAAATATGGTTAATGAGACTCCTATATTAATCAATTCTATCGTATCTTAAAATGAAGTTACATGTCACAATTTGTCTGAGCTTGGATATTCTAGAATTGGAGAAGATATGAAGGAAGCTAAAACTGGATCCTGTTTGTGTAATCAAGTTAAATATGAAGTTCAAGGAGAGTTTGAAAGCTTCTATCTTTGTCATTGCAAGTTTTGTCAAAAGGACACGGGTTCTTCTCATTCTGCAAATCTTTTCTCTGCCAATTCAGATTTTAAATGGCTGGCGGGGGAAGACCTTGTAAGCACTTTTAATCTTCCTTCAACTAGGCATGTGAAAAGTTTTTGTTCCATTTGTGGTTCAGCTTTACCTAGCATTCAAGATAATGGGAATCTTTTAGTAATTCCTGCCGGCAGCCTTGATTCGAAATTTTCTAAAATGCCTGACGCTCATCTTTTTTCAGGTAGCAAAGCTTGTTGGGATGTTAACTTGGATAAATTAAATTTCTTTGAGAGGTTGCCAGAATAGCCTTAAGGGTCGGGGCGCAGGCCATGTCATTAACTTAGCTCATTTGCCTTAAGCTCTACTTGTATATTGGTATTACGAACCCATAATGGTAATAAATGGCAGGAATATCAGCGTGCACTGAGAGCTCCCAGCAGATGTGATCTTCACTTACAAAGCCTGTCGAGTTATGGAAAGCCATTGTGGAAAGTCTTAAATATAAAACGGCCGATGGGAGACCACCCTAATTAGCGTCCTTTCTCTATTATTAAACTCTAGCGACAGATTAGTCTTCTCATCTTTTTAGATTCGATTTTTACTGGGTCAACTTGTCCTGTAGGAAGTCCTTCTTCAAGGGTATGTGCGTAAAGACCACCATCAATGACGCCCATAAAAAATTTAACACTTGCGTATGGGGCAATTAGGGTACCTTGAATTCCTGTTCCATAAGTTCTTTCAACTGGCCCGACCATTCCAAGTAGAAGATTTTGAGCGTTATGAAAATTATAAATAACATTTTTGGGAAGAATGCCTTCAAGTTCAAGAGTCATTCTAAAAAACTCTGCTCTGTCTAGCTTCTCGTTGTCTATGTTGATAACCAAGAATGAGTTCCCATTTCCTTTAAGTGTAAGCTTATAGGCCTCTTTAAGGTCAATTGCACTCAATGAAACTACACTTAATTCATGGTCTGCAGTTATTGAAATTGTACCTGAATCCATCTTTGGATAAATATTGGATGGCATCTCCATTAAGGTTTTGGACAGCTTGAACATTTGATCTTGATATTTAACAGCACGAGTATATAAGTTTGCCGATTGGTTGTGCTTGATGCTTCTGTGCCCGACTTTTATTAAGTCTGCAGAGTTTACCAAGGTATGGCCTGTAATAGTCCCGTCTTTTGCTGAAACGTGACCGACAACACTTAGATCACCATTAATAGTAAAGTTCTTTAAATGCGAGTTGCCACCTACAAATGTGTCGCCTTGGATATCTGAATTGCTAATATTCATCTCATCTGAAAAGTATGCTTGTAGATCCAGTAAACACGATGGATTTTTTATTGGGTCTTTTCCACTAGCAGCAAAGGTATTTAACGTTAATAAGATTGATAATAGGGGCAATATATTAAATTGAATTCTCATAATTTCACCATGTATTTTGCTATTATAATGAGAAAACTCCTATTGAAGCTGTGTTGTGTAAAAGTTACATTGTTAGAGTTGCTCCCTGAAACATAGTAACTTTTAGTTATGGTGTAGGCGGAAATGCAAAAAAAACTCTGTTAAATCCTAGTTCTATAAACAACCTGGATGCAATTTTGTTTTTATTTCGATAGTCTAAATTAAAAAATAGGAACTTCATGGTTAAGTCATTTTACAAGGAAATCCAAAGACAACTTGGCCCGTTGGTTGATCATAGTCTTTATTCCCAAATCAAAACAAAAATGGACCTTTCGCTCTTTATGGAGAGGCACGCATACGCAGTTTTTGATTTCATGAGTTTAGCTAAGGCCCTTCAACATGAGTTTGCTCCCTCTTCTGGGGTATGGACAATTCCAAAGTCTAACAAGATGGCGCGCTTTATAAATGAAATTATTCTGTGTGAAGAATCTGACGAACTCCCTTCGGGTGAGCATATGAGTCACTTTGAGATGTATTGTTTGGCCATGAAAGAGGTAAGTGCTAACTGTGAAGGAGTGTTGGAGTTTTCAAACTCAATTAAAAATATTGGAGTCGAATCAGCAATTGAGGAGTGCAAAATACCTAAATCCTCGAAAATGTTCATTAAATCAACTTTTAATACTCTAAATTCTGGAAAAATACATGAAGTCGCTGCCTCATTTTGCTTCGGGAGAGAAAAGTGTATCCCACTAATGTTTCAGGCCTTACTGGATAATATGGGTATTTCAGAAGAAGATGCACCAATATTTTACCATTACCTCAAAAGACATATTGAAGTTGATGGCGACTCTCATGGACCGCTTGCACTGGAGATGATTCAGTTTTTATGTGCAGATGACAAAGCTAAGTGGGAAGAGGCCGCATTTGCTGCTTCACTTGCCATCAAGAATAGAATAGCTTTTTGGGACCAAGTATCTGACGAAATTAGTTTAGGCAGAAATTCCCATTAAATCATAATTCTCTCCAGAATTTATTTATGACTCCGATCAGAAGATATTGAATGGAGGAGTAAAACTAATGGAAACCCAAAAGAAAAATCGAATAGATGTAAACGCCACTACGTCAGACAAGACTGGAGTTAGTGGTTTCGTGGAAGCCTTTGTTAGAAAGTTTAGAACCTTTGGTTTTATCTTTGTGTTGGTTCCCATAGCCCTCTTATATGTTCTCTGTATTGGACTTTCTTTAACACCGGGTATTTCATTAGTGCAAATGGTTTGGGAGTGGACAAGTGAGAGCAGCTTTTTTGTTAAATGCTTTAGCTTAGGCCTGTCTTTGGCCATGGCCTTCATTGCTTACGGAATAAGTTTGATTTTTGTTGTTCCACTAGTGAATAAACTTCTTCCGTTTAAGGTCAAACCAATTAGAGCTTCATGGTTCTCACTGGAAGTTATTCCATGGTATTACCACAATGCACTTGTCTATCTTGTAAGATACTCATTCTTAAGCTTTGTAACACCTTCTCCACTTAATAAGCTTTTCTATCAAATGATGGGCATGAAAATTGGAAAGGGATCAATGATTAACACCACAAATATTTCAGATCCGTGCATGATTGAGATAGGCG
>CEUD01106269.1_pt1 | contig 21369 bp, 17 predicted proteins | sample 356481 | NCBI WGS metagenome assembly CEUD01 (sample SAMEA2623314, study PRJEB7988) | marine metagenome | isolation source: saline water (ENVO:00002010), including | reverse complement strand
CTTGAGCCACAACCCTGCGAGCATGGGGAAGCCCATCGGCACGCCAATCACCGAGCCGATGGTTAGAAAGGCATCGAATAGTGAGATGCGATCTTGTATGGTGAAGAGCAGCGCGTAGACGATGATGATCGCGCCCAGAATGATGGTGGCGATATGGCAAATTCGAATTTCTGTTTTGGCAAGCAGTGGCTCGTTGTGCCCCAGAACTCGACGTAGGCGCGGAATTATATTTCGCATCAGAATGCCGACTTGGCCGTTTAATCCGCTATCCATACTGCTCATACTGGCGGCAAACATCGCAGCTATGAGCATGCCTAGCATGCCATTGGGCAATAACTTCATGGCGACAAAGGCGTAAGCATGCTCCGATGGATTGGCGACTCCAGATGCCATGATGTCACCTTCGTAAAGAAAACGTGCGGCCATCGCTGGTATAAACCAGATGGCACTGCCGACTGCCATCATGATGCATGCCCACCAAGAGGAGCGGGAGGCTTCGCGCCCGTCCTTGGTCGACAGGTAGCGTCCCGCTGAGGAGAGGCTGACCTGGGAGTAAATTTGCATGAAAAACACAGTCACTGCCCATTTTAGAGTGAAGCGGTCGCCCGAAAATTGGCCTGCGTCATTGATGAGTTGATAGTCATTGGCGAAACGCGGATCATTGAAATAATTGAGAAATGACCCGAAGCCTCCGATCTCTCGTAGGGTGAGATAGAAGACTAGGAAAGTAATCGAGAATAGAATCAGCGATTGAACAAAGTCCGTTGCCATCACCGCCCAGCGCCCGCCGGTGGTGGAGTAGAAGACAACAATCACGCCGATGGTAATTAAGATGGGCACCAGCGGCAGTCCCAGTGCGGTGCTGGCAAATAAGGAGAGTGCGTAGAGTTGAATTGCCGAACCAATCGGAGCGAGGATCAGGCCTGAGTATGCGGATAGCTGTTCCACGGAAATGCCGAAGCGGGTGCAAATAATATCTGTCGTGGTGTAGGCGCGTGTCTGGCGAAACCACTTACCCAGAAAAAGGCCACCCACCGCGAAGCCTGCGCAATTTGCCAAGTAGATGACGAGTAGGCTAGGCCCCGCCTCGTAGGCCGCAGAAGCCATTCCCGTGAAAGTAAAAGCGCTGATGCCTGCCATCAACATACTCGTGCCAACCAGCCACCAAGTTCCCTGCGCGCCTCCGCGAATAAAGTCACTGAGGTTATTATTGAAGCGTGCGAACCGCATGCCCAATAGGAGCAGAACGCCGAGGTATATGGCTAAGGTGAGGTATTCTAGAAACATGGTGGTATACGGCGATCTGGCGGTATGAGATGGCTCGTGTTTTATGCCAACTGTCAGTATTTAACTGATCGGCAGGTAAAGTTAAAAGTATAAGCTGCTCCGTGTCAGACTAAAGATGCCCTTTGGGTCTTATTGCTAAAGGCTTTTGGTCATGTGGTCAGCACTCAAAAGAGGTTTAGTGGCTAGCTCGCTCATGTGCTGCGGTCGTATATTTCTGGTGTTACCTGAGCCACTGGTAACTCGCCACGCAAAAAACGTAGAATATTAGCCTGAGCAAAGTCACCAAATTTTGGATACAGATCTAAGGTAGGGCCTCCGATGTGAGGGGATAGGACCGCATCTTTTAAGAGGTAAAGTGGTGCATTGGGCGAAAGTGGTTCGTTGCGTACGACGTCGAGTGCAAGACGGATACGACCACTGGACGCTTCTTGTAGTAGAGCGGCTTCGTCCACTAAGTTCCCGCGAGCGACATTTACGAATACCGCGTTGTCTGGTAGTGCTGCCAAAACGGTAGAGTCGACACTGTTTGTTGTTGTCGAACTTAGAGCTTCGCACTCGAATAATACCTCGCTGCATGAACACAGTTCTTTCAGTGAGGCGCAAGGAGAGACGCCTGCCTCTTTTAGGACAGCCTCGGAAACGCCTTCCGAGAACGCGTAGATCTTTACCCTAAACGGTTGCAGTAGCCTCACTAGAGCTCGAGCGACCCCCCCGAAACCATGAATGCCCACGTGGCGTTCGATTAACGATCTTGTTCCTAGTTGCAACGACTGCTTTCCAACGACATCAACTTGCTCGATCGCATGCGACCACATGCCGAGATTTCGCAGGGCTGCCAGAGCCAGTAGCAGTGCATGCTCGGCTACGGGTTCGGCCGCCAATCGTCCCCAGTTTGACACGATTCCACCGTGTTTGATAAAGTCACGTGGCACGATTTTTTTGACCGATCCAGCTAGGTGGCACAGGTAGAGTAGCTGGCAATCATCTGCCTCAAGCCATGATTTGGGCAGGGGCGGGGTGGACCAACAGGTAACTATAATTTCGGGATTAATCTGTTGCAGCAGGCTTTCGGTCAAAGCCTCGTGTATATCCAACCAAACGATGTCGACAGGTAGTGTGCTGAACTCTAGTTCGCTATTTTCCAGGAAGAGAGCACGCTCTTTCCTAGAGATCGCATACAACAAAGTCGGATTTTTTTTAGAAATCTTGGCGTCTTCTGAGTGGGGAGATTGCGTGTTCGTAGTGGAAGTATGCATAGCTTATATTTTATTCTTTGCTTCTTTACATTACTGGCCACACTCGAGTAGTTTACCCGCGTAAGTTAATCGAGTGTTCACATGTCTAAATCTCAAGATAATAAACCCCGTGTCACCCAAAAGGACATTGCGCAGGTTGCTGACGTCTCTAGGGTGACCGTTACTTACGCACTTAAGGATAATCCATGTTTACCTTTGGAGACGCGTGAGCGTATTCAAAGAATCGCTAGAGAGATGGGGTATATGCGCGACCCACTTTTCGCTACGCTCGCTCGTTATCGAAGTCGTGCACCTGCTTCTTGTCACGGCGTGATTGCTTGGTTGGTTTGGGAGTCAGGTTCTAGTAGCCAGTCTCATTGGCGCTCGAGTCCATACTATCTGGATTACTTCAATGGGGCCACAGCGCGTGCTCGGCATCACGGTTATCAGGTGGAGGAATTTCAATTTAACGCGGATGAAATGTCACGCAAGCGAGTTGGCGGTATCCTCCACGCTCGCGGGATCTCTAGTATCCTGCTTTGCCCGACTGCAGCTTTGCGCACAGGCATCGGTGTTTTTCCCTGGCAGAACTTTTCTAGTCTCAGTTTTGGGTATACGCTACGGGATCCCGCATTACATACGGTGGCTTCGGCTCATTTTCAAAATGTTCGCACTGCGATGCGTGAAATTCGACAGCGTGGATATCATCGCATTGGTTTAATCATTTCTAGTTTGACGGACATCCGTTGTAATCGTTTTGCGTCTTCTGCTTTTATTGCCGAACAACTTGCTGTTGAAAGTGTAGTACAGAATCAAATCATTTTGCCGCTCTGTTATGATCCAGAGCATTTTCCTATTTGCGAATCTAATGGCCCTTACCTAGATCTGGTTGTTAACTATGCCCAAAAGAACCAGTTGGATGCAGTGTTAACTGCTGATTATCAATTTGATTGGCAGTCGGCTTTTTCTGAGGAAATCGATGTTTTTGGATTGAGTTTGCCTGCGCCTAATTTGCATCTGGAAGGAGTTGTGGAGGACTCTTTTCGCATTGGAGAGGTAGCGGTTGACCAACTAGTAGCAATGATTCAGAGAGGCGAGCACGGTATACCGCGCACGCCGATTGGGACACATATCGAGGGTATTTGGCACGGTATGGAAGATCCTGCAACAGTGCAATCAGCGCCGTAGAATTTGATCCAAGAAATTGTAAGCCATCAAGCGCACTTCAAGTGGAAAGTCGTGTTCGCCTACTCCGATGTAGGATACAAAGTTTTCTGGCTTACCTAGAAAGGTGTAGAGTTTACTTACGTCCTCAAAAACATCGCCTACCTCACGCCAGTTTTGGAAGTAGCGGTCAGCCTGTGCCGCATAATAAAACTGCGGCCGCGGAGCCGTTAACGCGATGATCTCGTTGAATTCGAAGGGCACCACGCCGCGCGCTGTGTCCTCGCTGATACGTGGGAAATGTGTATAGGGATAGTCGCGCTTCCCCCAATGCGGCAAGTCCTGTGTGCGGGTGAAGGGACAGACCCCACAACTCGATACTACGGCTTTGACGCGCTCATCGACCGATGAAAGGAAGTAGGCGTTATAAGCACCGAAAGAGTGGCCGATCACACCGACGCGCTCGGCATCGACCTCTGGTTGCGCACAAAGCACGTCCATCGCTTGTAAATGGTCGGTCAGGTTTTTCCCCACCGTGCTCCAGTTGGGATGCTGTGCCTCGAATGGGCTGCTATCGAAGTGTGAGTGGCCAGGGAATATACGCTCTCCTGAGGTCATTGCATCCGGCGCTAATACGACATATCCTCGTCGCACTAGTTCCAAAGCATACATACGATTGTGGTGACCGTCGGGTGTGGCGATGGAGGTCTTTCCATCAGGATTAGTCGGGTGGAGAGCGAGCACTGCAGGTTTTTTTAGTGAATTTGCGCCTGCGTCGAGTGGGAGTAATAGTAGTGCTGGTACCGTGTCGCCATACACGGTATCGTAAACGATCTTTCGACGAATATGATCGTCGAGGCGTTTCTCAGATACCACACGCACCGCTGGGGCAGGACGCGCGGGCAGCCCGCCTAGATAATCCAGCCATACTGCACGAATTTCCTCACTCTTAGCGAGCCATTGCTCCGGCGTCCTCACGCCCTCCAGCAGAGGTGGTATGCCGCGTGCGTTGAGGTTCGCCAATTTGTAAGGACGTAACCAGAGCGGGGCAGTTGGAACGCCGTTTGAAGTGGTGTCGACCTGAATGTCGCCAGCAGTTAGACTGTTGTATAGAAGTGCAAAGCAGATCATGTGGAATATAACAGGGGTAATATACATATTCGGATGTTGAATATTTCTTAAAGGCAGCTCCGGAAACCTAGAATTCATTAGATCAATCAAGATTGCGAAGTAATGTAGGAGAGTAGTGACCTCTCGACCCGCATAAATGGCAGGCTCGGTGGTCGAGGGATACACCCTCTCCTACAAAAAATGGATCGATTAAAATATTGAGGAGATTATCAGAGGTACTCTGAAGTAACAGGATTTCTATTTGTTAGGCAACGTGAATGAAGTAATTTCGGCTCTGGAAGTGCCGACTACTAATTGGTTTCCCGCGTGGTAAAGAACGGTTGGTTTTCCTTTTATAGTGACTTTATTAACGGTTTCACCTGTAGCGTTTAAAAGTCGAATTTCCCCTTCCATATCTGCAACTGCAAGTAAGGTAGCCTGCCCAGGGCGCTCGATTGCTGTTAAAAGCGCTGGGGCGGACTTCAATTTGACGACGAATCGCGATTGTAATTCGTGATCAAAGGCTAGTACGTAACCACCGTCCATGGCGACGGCAATCTCAAGGGATCCGTTGCCGTCTAAATCAAGCACTACCACACCGCGAACGTTTAGATCGCGTTCAGTTGCACGGCCATAGTAGTCGCTATTAATCGCCTGTGAGGTAAAACCAGGTCCAGGATTTACCTCATGAATGGGCTGTCCCTTCAGATTCCAAATCATGATGCGGTTGTGCGCACCATTGAAGTCGCCAACCAGCACAGGTTCACTGCCGGGCACTAGTTCTTCTACAGACAGGAAGTTTCGTCCAACCATACTGAATCCGAAAGAGCCTAGATTCAGCCCCGCCATGTCCAGTAGCATGGTATGTCCCATGTCTCGCTGATACCAGCCGCCATCTTTAGTCGGGGAGATTTCAAAGACTGTTGGCCTACCGCCCATCGAGCGGCAGCAAAACATTCGAGGTTCAGCGTCTTCCTTGACCAGTGCAGTAAAACCATCCACGGGCCCCCATGTTTGCCAGAAGCGCTTTTCAAGCTGCCCCTTTTCGTCGATTATCTCCACGGTGCCGGCACCGCCTACAAATATAACTTCTCTGCCGTCGAGTAGAGCCAAGGATTTTAACGCAATTACCCCTGGGAATGATTTTTTAAACCAATAAAATTTTTGGCTATCGATTAATTCAGAGGCCATTTTAGCTGTATGGGTCCAGCGCTCATTACCTAATGTGTCAAAGGCTCTCAGTTTCTCATCACGCGTGCCCACTAGGAGCAATTGGTATTTTCCCCACCAATACAGGGCTCCGATGGTGTGTGATACTTCGATTACGTGTTTTTCACTTCCATCGGCAGCGATAATTCGCACGAATTTTCCATCTGCGACGGCAAGGCAAGGAGTGCCATTGTAAATGTATCGTTGAACACTATTGATATAATGAGTTCCTTGTAGTTTCCATAGTTCTGCCAAGGGTGGGGCGGGTGTTGACGTCTGATCTGCCTGGTCGATGGGCTGCTTATCTTTGTCGGCTAAGATGCTTGCTGCACGTGATTCTAGCTTTTCTGTAGCCGTTTGCCATTTTGCGAATGATAGGTTGTTGACTTGTATCGGTTCCTCGTCTTCTAGCGTCAGCACGCGCTTACGACCTTCTTCTAGCCATAACGTTACGCTCGTTCCAGGCGTTCCGCTCAGGCTTAGTCGTTGCTCTTTAACGTCGTAATCTACGTTTAGGGGGGCGTCCGCAGTCAGTAGTTCGTCAATTTTAGAAACCTGAAAAGCGAAAATATGCGATTCTTCGGCGAGTAAAAAACCACCGTTCGCTCTACGTGTGAGCAGTGCAGGGTGGGGGAGGCGAAAGGCGAAGGTTTCTTCATCTTCTTTTCTCGACTGAGCGGCGCTTGGCTTGGTCGGATCCGGCGCGCCGGGGCGTAGTATCGTGGCAAACACGATTTTTTCTCCTTTAAGCATTGGTTTCACAAGTGAGAAACGAGATGCGGTATTAGATGACAGCAGGGAACTTGGCACTGGAACGCTACGCGTCTCTGTTGATTGAGAACTAGCAAGTGTATAATGTTGAGTTGAACCAGTTGGCTGTTTTGGACTGATTTGAAATTCGCCACTGCTGAGCATTCTAGCCTTGGTTGAGTTTGTATTTTGCCATTCCTGTCTGATCTCGGCCAGTGTAGTATCTTCCAGAGCTGTGACTTCGTCCAAAACCAGCAGGAAGCGGTTTTCGCGCAACAAAATAGTACGTTGCCAATGGTGGCGGTTCTGATTCGCTAGCTCACCTCGCACAAAAATGGTAGAGCCGATCCGGCTGGCTGCGGTGATTTGGGTATAAAGACTAATGTCGGATGAATATTGCCCGTCGCAGTAGATCTGTATTTGGTTGCCGTAGTCACGCAGAAGTGAGTCGCCGTTTAGGCGTAGGCTGATCAGAGCAAAGTTGTGAAATGGATTTCGTCCGGTCTCATATTTCGTATCGAGGAGTAGGTAATCTCCCAGGTTATCTCCTTGTTGCCTGTAGGATACGAATTCGGAGACTTCATTTGCAGGGAAATCAGGCTGATATTTCATTGCTTCTGCATCGAAGCGTTCGACAATAACCTGACCTGCATCTTCTATGTAGGTGTTATTGGGATATGGCTTCACTGGTTGGTAAGACTGACCGACGCGAAATTCACTCATGTCGAGTTTAGTCTCACTGATCATATCGACGAGGGCTTGATCTTCAGTCAAGGCTGCAGCGAGGTTTAAAAAGAAAGGGGAGGCATAGTGCACGGACCAATTACCGGGGACACGATCCGACAAGCGTAAAAGCACCTTGCTGTATTCATTTACGGACGGATTCGCGGCATACTCTAGCGGATCGGAAAGAGCCGCGTAAAAGAAAGCTGGCGCGAAGTAAGTGTTATACCATATGAATGTGCCTGAGAGCATCGTCACGCCCTGTTTAAATGGCTCAAATATGTTGGTTACGTTGCGCAGTGCGATATCGACATCCGCATTGGGGGATTGTTTGGCAAAATAGCGAGCTAGCGAGTATTGACACAATGCTTGCCAGAGTATGTGGCGATCTGGTAGGACGGTGGCTGGAGTCGCCTGATCACTTACTTGGTCATAGTGAAACTGCTCTGCAAACTTTTTAGTGATGCGCATACGATCCGCTTCGCTGAAGAACGGATGTTCTTCCACTAGATCCCAATAAAGAATCATCATGATTGCTTGATAGTGGTAAGGTTTTGCCAGTGGGTCGGAAGGGTCGTCATATGCTTCTTTATCAAATGTAACTAACTCTTTGACTGCGGATTCATCGGGGAACGCGAGGCGGAGGAATTCCTTCGCATAAGACACTTTACCTGTCATGTAAAACAAAGCTAAATTTCGGCTGATGAGATTCCAGCCAAAGTAGCCCTTGTTGGCATAACCGTTTGATTGTTCCCAGAGCTTTGCATCTTTTGCATCCACTGGTGGCTGCATTCCCTCGCCTAGGCGAATTGTTTGCAAATACCCGAGGTGAAGACTTTCATCTTGATTGGATGTATTGGCTAGCTCGGCGACCAAATCATCCACCGCGCGACTGACACCTGCATGGTCACTCCCACCCGCAAAGATTACGTTATGACCGTCACCAAATGGGTTATGCAAGGATCGAAGAACGCTCCCGCCGACGCCTGGATAGCGGGCGTCGAGCAGCGTGTAGTGCAGGTAATAAAGTTTTTTGATCGCCTGATTGCTGTCGCGGTTGCCCAGTAAAATTAAATTTTGATCCAGCGTCTTCACATCGCGCCAGTTTTCGTCAGTCTCGACGGGGAGTTCCACTCCGTGTTCCTTGGCTGCGGTGACGATACGTGCCGCTTGTGCCGCAAACCAGTCGTCTCCCGTAGGAATTATAATGATGGCAGCTGCGCGACCGTCGGCAATCAAACTCGTCTCAAGGTGCATATCACGGACCTCGACTTGAATACAGCTGGACTCGTCGGCCAGTAATGAAGGGCTGTGTGAAGCGAAAGTTAGAAAAAGTATTCCTTTTAGGATGCGGTAAGTCATGAGGTAAGTATATGTGGTGAAACAGATTCCCCACCTCACGACGGCAGAGTTGCCGTAGCGAGGTGGGAAAGTGATCGTGTTGAATTAGAGTCAATCGCTCTAATTTGCCTTATTGTAACGATGTATAGCACTGGTTAGCAGTGTGACATCAACAACGCTTAAATGGAGGACTCAGGCATGGCAGCAAATTTGATATTGTCCAATAAGACCTCACCTTCTGTGCTAGAAGGGATATGGAACCACAGGCCAGTGACCCCAGTGCCAGCGGGCACGTCCGCACCCTGATTAAGATCCCATGTTCCTACCTTCTTATCGTTAAGGAATATGTCAAATTTGCCAGACGCCACGGTCGCGTCGCCATAACTAAAGATCGAACTAGAGTTATTGAAAATGATCGTGATTTTGTTTTTTTGCCCAGCGATATAGTTGATTCTACCAGAGTTATCCAAGTGCCTATAGTTGCTCGCCTTGTTAACGATAGATTCCCCGGTTATGAAGAATCCACCAACAGCATGCTGAGTGCCATAAGTAAATGGATTACCGCCAAGGCCGTTCATCAGGGTCACTCGCAAGCCACGGTCTCCAGATATGTCGGCCGGAGTAGCTGTGTAGTAATCAAAGGAGACTACGCCAGTTTGCTGGGCGGCGAACTGTTGGCTTGTTAAGTCGAAGTTACTTGTCGCGGTATAGTCGCGTACCATGTGTAGATATTTATTTTCTATGCCTTGATCGAAGTAATTGTTAGCGTCTAGTTCTACAGTTGTGCTTCTTCCTGAGGACTTGTTCCTCCCGAACCAATTGAAAGAGCTATTCGGTGATGATAAAGCGGGAAGATCTTCTCCCGTGGTATAGCTATTGAAGTCGTCGGAGAAGTATGTCTGCGCTGACAGTGAGGCACCTGCAATGCAGGTAGATAGTAAGAGCAAGCTTGTTGCAGTTTTATGGATGAGATTTTTCATGGTGCTTATTAGTTGGTGTGTTTTGTCTGATTTTAGTGTCAGTAAATTGATAGACACTACATTTTAAAGGTGAGTTGACAGCTTCTTCACCCGCGAATGGGGGCGCTTTCGTAAGAGTCAAATCTCGCATTAGGCCCTGCGGCGACGCAGAGCACCTGCCAGCAGGATGGCAACGGCAAAGCTCAGGCTCGAGGGCTCTGGGACGGCGGTGATTTCCAAGTTGTCCACTAGGATCTCGGCTTCAATATTAAATGGAATTTGGAGCCACAGCCCCGTTGTTCCAGTGCCGATCGGTACATCTACGCCCTGATTTAGATCCCAAGTCGCTAATTTTGTGCCATTCAGATACATGTCATATTGACCTGAAGCCACGATTCCACCAGCATAATTAAGGTTTGAGGTAGAGTTATTGAAAACCATGGAGATCGTGTTCTTCTGGCCTGTTGTGTAACTAAACGAGTTGGCGTTATCCATTTTTCTATAGTCTGTAGCTGCGTTCACGATGGACGAGCCAGTTATGAAAAAACCGCCCATGCCATACTTGCCACCAATACCATAAGTGAACGGGTCGCCTGGGCCATTCATTAGAGTCACTCGAAATCCAGAATCTCCAAGGGAGTCTGTTTCACTGTCTACGAAGTCGCCCGAGTCGTTTACGTAATAGTCAAAGGACAGCACCCCAGTTTGTTGTGAAGTAAACTGCTGGCTTTGAACATCAGAGTTTTGTGACGGCGCTTCGCGTGCCATATGTAGGTATTGATTTGCAGTGCCTTCACCGAAATAATTATTAGAATCTTGCTCCACCGTGTTGCGTCGACTCGCGTCGTTGGTTTTTGTAAACCACGTGAAAGAGCTGTTAGATGTGGAGGAAGGAAGCGCTGCTCCAGAAGTATAGCTATTAAAGTCGTCAGAGAGAATCGCCTGCGCTGACAGTGAGATATTTACAAAACAGGCAGATAGCACTAGTAGGATCGATGTAGTTTTATATATGGGTTTGTTCATGGGATTTATTTATTTTTGTTACGGCTGCTGAAGGAAAGGTGTCGTTTATTTCGGTATTGGTTTTGTTTAATTATTTGGTTGATTAACTCGTTACCACCATTTCCAAGGTGAGGTGGCGGCGTTTAGATCTGTGATGCGACCGATGATAAATTCGACGTGACCATCTGCAAAGGCATAATTGGCTCCGGTTCCACCTTTGTGAGACATTCGGTATCTTGTCTTTACGTCTCCTTCTTGAGTGAAGTTTAGTTCGGGGAGCACGAAGTCAGAGTTATCGTTCATTTCCCCTATTAGGATTATGTTTGCAGGGGCTGGTATGGCATTTCTTTGCAAAGCCCATCTGTCATTTAGCACGTATGCATTCATTCCATAGTGTCGGTTGAACATGCTATCATCAATGATTTTTGCTGCGGGGCAGAGCCAAACTGGATTCTCGAAGTAGCGCCCGGATGGGTATTTTTTTATACCAAAATATTCGTTGAGTCTGTCATTCCAAGGCATGCCGCCTGATACCCAGCGTGGCGGTATTTTATTTTGATTCTCATTAGTATACAGTAACAAGGCTACCCCAATCTGACGCATGTTAGAGGCACATGTGGTGGTTTGCGCTGCTTCTCTAGCTTTGCCTAAGGTTACTGACAATATTGTGACCAGCACGCCTATGATGGCGATGACCGCTAGCAGTTCAATTAGGGTGTAGCCGCGAATTAAATGATGGTTGTCACGCATGGCATTGAGCTATGGGAGCATTTTCGTGGTGTGAGGCATTGCGAGGTAATAGGTGGGGGGTGTTTATATACAGACAGTTTCAGTTAGATTCTTCAAGATGCATTTGGTTTACCCGTGTAAGTTGTCGTCGTAATGGTATTGGTCTAGTCTGTTTGAGCGTGGCGATCATCAAGCACCTTTAAATAAACTTGTGCAGATTTAATTCGTGAACACGGCCTCGGGAGTGTCTGGAATTTGGAGCTTCAGCCATATAAGGATGGATGCGATAGTTACCATCGCACCAAATAAAGTGACATTTTTTTCTAATCTGGTAGCGATCCTACGGTATTGTTTTAGGCGTTGGGGCAAGTTTTCGACTTTGTGTCTTTCTTTGTAGAGATACTTGTCATACTCAATCTTGGATGCTCTTGTCGGGGTTGGCGGTATGACGGAGGCTAACCGAGCGCATCGCAGGCTATATGCAAAATTATGCTCAACCCTCCGCGTGAGCGTCCAATCGCATCGCTCGTCTGGCCTCGGTGGGTTCGCGCGGCATCTTGGTGCAATCGGATTGAACTGGAATCGACCATCACGTATTCCAAGTCGGCGAGAGCCTCTTGGAAATGGTTCATTAGATACTCCCATAGGCCGCTGGACGCCCGCGAGCGGAAGCGATCATAAACACTTTGCCAGCGGCCGTAGTCAACGGGTAGCTACCTCCTGGGAGCTCCCGTCCGCAGGATTCAGAAGATAGCCTCGACGGGAATCCTACAGCTAATCGGGTAGTAAAATCGAATGTTTTGGGCGAGCTCTATGTCGCGTAGCACATATTCCTAGGTGAGGAATTGTGCGAGATGGCTTAGGCGGTGTCCACTTGCTCAAGCGGTGCACCGAGTTGAGGTTTCATTTGCAGGGTATGGGGACCAAGCTTTGCGGAGCTAGCGGTAGTTTTTTTTTTTTTTTGAATGACCGCTGACGTGTTTGCTGTGCGATTCTTTTGTAATAATCAGGTAATTCTGGCTTCTAGAATTTACCTTCTCGGTTATCGAAACCAGTTGGCTTGCCGAAGGTGGTTGAGCCACTTTGCAGCCAGGCTGTCGTCCATTTTATCATATCGTTGAGCGAAGCCGAAGGACGACCGAAAAGCTGGTGAGACTTTGCTGCATTATTGAGCCAACAAGTCTCTTTTTCCTGATTGGTGAATTGGGGCTCTTTATCGAATAATAGGCCAAACTGTTGCGCCAAATCTTGGACTTTTAAAATGGACTCACCGGTAATGTTTAAGACGAAGGGTTCTGTGTTGGCTAGTGGGAGGGCTTGTAGAATTTGATCAACAGCATCGCGTTGCCAAATCACATTGACCCAACCCATGCTGAGGTCGATGGGGTCTTGGTTAAATACTTTTTGCGCGATGTCGACGAGGACGCCGTATCGAAATTCAGTCGAATAATTGAGTCGGATTAAGGCGACCTTGGATCCCGAGTTTTGCGCAGCACTTGCAAAAGCCTCTTCGCGCACCAAGCAAGATTTAGCATAGGCACCTGGTGAATCGGTGCGATCGGTTTCTTTACTGCCTTGGCTCTCTGGGCTGACCATCGCGTAAACACAACCTGTGGAGAAGACTAAGCAACGCGCACCTGCAAAACGCTGTGCGACCTTTCGGGGCAAGTCTTCGTTCATGCGTTTGAGCAGATCTGGTTGATCGCCCGTGCCGAATTTGGCGCCAGCCATGTAAATGATGTTGGGGCTGCTCGGTAGGGCTTGGAGCGCTTGCGCGTCTTCTAGGTCGCAAGCGATGGTGGTGATGCCTTGCTGGTCGAATAGATCGCGGCCATGCATTGATGAAAACCGTGAGACCGCAATCACTCTGTTAGGGCGTCCCGCTGCTTCGTCGGCCCTGCGAATCATGGAGCAAATGTGGAGCCCCATCTTGCCGCCAGCACCTAGCACCATGATGTCACCCTCAACTCGTGAGAGGGCTTGAGTGACTGCTTCGGAAGGAGTCGAAAGGAAGTTATCCGCTTGAGTTAGCGGCATGGGTAGGGCTAGTGTTTCGTGTTGCATGTCAATTATGGCTTATGTAACTAATTAGTTATAAATGAGCGCGAAAGTCAAAGTAAAAGTAAAAAGAAACCCTGAGAAAACGAAACGTGCTTTGCTGGATGCAGGCATTGAGCTCTTTTCGGCGTGTGGTTATGATGGTGTCGCCGTCGATGAGATTGTGGCTCTAGCCGGCTGCAATAAGCGCATGCTGTATCATTACTATTCGAATAAAGAGGGTATCTATATTGAAGTCCTGCGTCAGGTCTTTGGTGAGTTAGAGGCTTACGAAATGCAAGGCGTGCAGGAAGCGACGGATACGGCGACAGCGATTCGGGAGATCTTGGCTCAATATTTTGGCTTCTTGCAGGGGCATCCTGAATTTGTTAGCCTCCTGATGTGGGAGAACCTGAATCAGGCGCAATTTTTGAATGCGCATCCGGACCTGTTGACGAAGACGCCCATCTTAGAGCGTCTTACGGAAATTCTGAAGCAAGGCGCTGAGCGTGGCGAGATCGAGTCTTCGGCTGATCCTCGTCACCTCTTAATTGCCTTGATCGGCATCTGTTTTATCTACTTCTCCAACCAACATACTTTGCGCCACTCTATTGGACTCGATCTTCGTGACCCAGCAGTGCGGAAACAAGGACTGAAGCTCGCTCAAGATGTGTTAATCAATGGCTTAATTAAGAGCTGAAAACTCAGCAATATTTAAAGTGTGACTGGGGCGTCAGTTTTTCGGTAGTGCTGAGTTCCAAATGTAGGTAGGTCGTCGCGTAAGAAAAAGATGGATCCGTTTCGCCATGCTCCACCAGAACGCACGTGAGCGAGTGCCGTTTTTTCGAGTCGAGAGTTTGCTATGGCGCTTTGGGGGCAGAAATCCCCGTCTGCTTGGCAGAATATAAACCACAAGTTGTCGTAGGAATTAGTGTGATTCGTCGCCCATCGGTAGGTCTCATATATGTTGCATACTAGGTTGGTAGTGGAGGGCAAAATGGCCTCTAACATATCGCCGAAGATCCATGATTCGCAGATCACTGCATTAACAGGCTGCTCGTGAAAGTGTTGATCGAAAAATGTGAATGCACGTTGCATTGAATCTTTAAAGAGATCAGGCGTCAGGCGCCCACCACTTGGGATGTGCATACTGAGCACCCAGTCTGTCGGGTTCAACTCCTGCTTCCAGTTACAGGTGGAGAGCGTGACTTGTGTGGGGTGCGCCGTGCCATCGGGATCGATTGCGTTTCCCGTTATGTGATCGTCTCCAGCCTCGAACTGTGCCGTCCATGTGACTTCTGGTGCATTCGCGCTGGCGTAGGCTCGTCCATCCTTGTCGAATGCTGCACCCGCATGCGCCAGTACTTGCACGCGGCCCGTATGCCTGTGGCGATATACCTCACAGCCTCCGGAATATGTTTTGTCGAAGTGAGTGAGGTAGTATTCGAGGCGCCCTAGTCGGAATAGTTCACCTCGTGCATGTCTTTGTAGCCAATAGATTTGTTTTATAAAAATACCGAGACGTCCCTCGTGTCCTTTCATATAATTGAGGCAAAAACCTTGCACAGCTTTGCAGGTGTCGCGACTGACTTTGAGGCTAACGCCTAATGTTTTGTGTTGTAATTTTACCTGTGGAACAAGAGCTAGTGCGACCAGTAGATAGAAATGTCCCGAGGGTTCGGCGAGAGAGTGTCTGAGGGCGGGCCAAGCTTTTTGCTCAAAAAGGTTCTTCTCAGTTGCGTGATACAAGCTTTGGTGGAGGTGCCAAGCGAGCAGGCGCAGTGGAGTCGATTTGTCAATTGTCTGCGCAGTGGCATGCAGTTCAGATAGATGTGACGCATCTAGCCCGCAAAATAAGAGGTTTTCGAGTATCGACTCGGACGAGAGAAACGGGAGCTGGGTTGCGGGGCAAGAGGCCAGAGAACTATCCCAACCCTCAGATAATACTTCGAAAGTATCGTGTTCTTGGAGTGTAATTAGAATGTCTTTAATCGGTGGTTTCACCGATTGGTTGGGGTGATTCATATCTTTTTATCCGAGTGATTCTAGTGAGCTAGGCAGTTTATGAAACTAAGTTTTTGACTTTGACATATTTTGAATGCCCCTGTAACTGCTTGGTTACTTTGGATGGGTGTCAATTAGAATGCCCTTTTCGATGCACTTGAACTATGGATATTCGTAAACATCTTTTAGAGGGGCAGGCAATCCCTGCTTTACCATTGGCTTTGGATGAAAGTCGCAACTGGACGCAGCGTCATCAACGGGCTGTCCTGCGTTATTATATCGATGCAGGTGTGGGCGGCATCGCGGTCGGCGTTCACTCGACGCAGTTTGAAATTCGTGAGCCAGAGCATTCGCTTTTTGAGCCGTTGCTGCGATTTGCTTCCACTGAAATTGATGCACATCTGGAGGGCCAGCGGCCCTTTATGAAAATCGCTGGTATCTGTGGTGGCACGGAGCAAGCGGTGAAGGAAGCCAAGCTTGCTGTGGAGTGTGGTTATCACGCGGGCTTGCTGAGTTTGGCTGCACTTAAGGAGAGTTCATTGAAAGAGCTTTTAGATCATTGCCGCGCTGTTGCTGAAGTGATCCCGGTAATCGGATTTTATCTGCAGCCTGCTGTGGGTGGACGCACATTGCCCTATAGCTTTTGGAGAGAGTTTGCTGACATCCCAAATGTGGTGGCCATCAAGATGGCACCTTTTAATCGCTATCAGACTTTTGATGTGGTGCGTGCGGTGATGGATTCGGGGCGCGAGGACGTGGCTCTCTACACTGGAAATGACGATAATATTGTGGCCGACCTTCTCACGCCGTGGGAGATCGACGGGCGCACGCGTTTCATCGTCGGTGGACTTCTGGGGCAGTTTGGTGTGTGGACGAAGCGAGCCGTAGAACTGTTGGCAGAGATCAAGCAAGCTCGCTTGCAGGATGAAATTTCGAGTGCCTGGCTGACGCGCAATGCCGCGTGGACCGATGCGAATGCAGCCGTCTTCGATGCGGCAAATGCTTTCGCGGGTTGTATCCCAGGCATCCATGAAGTGCTTCGTCGTCAGGGCTTGTTATCGACGATCAACTGCCTCAATCCGCACGAGGTATTGTCGGCGGGACAAGCGGAGGAACTCGATCGAGTCAGTCGCGCGTATCCGTGGTTGACCGATGATGAATTTATTAAGGACAACCTGAACTGCTGGCTTCAGTAGCCGCATTTATTACGATGCAATTTTCCGCATTTGATGTGATCGGGCCTGCTATGATTGGTCCATCCAGCAGTCACACTGCTGGGGCGGTTTGTATCGGCTTGGCGGCGCGTCATTTGCTGGGGCAAGCTGTGGTGGAGGCGCAAATCAATTTGCACGGTTCCTTTGCTGCAACTGGTAAGGGGCATGCGACGGATCGTGCATTGATCGCTGGATTACTCGGAATGGGTGCGGCGGATAGTCGGTTGAAAGACAGCATGGAGTGGGCGAAGCAGGCGCGGTTAAGTTATCGTTTCGCCGAAGTCGACCTCGGCGAGGATGCGCATCCGAATTCGGTTGCCTTGCATGTCACCGCAGCCGATGGCGCGAGCTTGAAACTCGTGGCTCAGTCGATTGGCGGAGGCATGATCCGGGTGAGCGAGATCGATGGTTTTGATACTTCGGTTCGCGGCGAACTGGATACGCTGGTGCTGTGGAATCACGACGCGCCTGGATATCTAGCTAAGGTGACCACACTGTATGAATGCGCTAATCTTAACATTGCTACGATTCGTCTCAGTCGCACATCACGTGGTGACGCGGCACTCACTACCATTGAGTCCGATGGGGCACTGCCGAGCGAAGCACTGAGCATGATGAGTCGCATTCCAGCCACCAAGCGCTTGCGCAGTTTACCGCCACATTGGCCTGCTATTTAGAGATCATGAATTACGATTACAATAATGCCGTGGAACTGCTCGGCCTGTGCGAAGAACACGATGCCTCTATTAGCACCATTGCTTTGAAGCGCGAGGCACTGGAGCAGAATGTGTCGGAGGCGTCATTGCTGCAACGTATGCAAGACTACTTCGCCGATATGCGGGAGAGTGTGCGGCGTGGATTAGAGATTGATACGGTTTCGCCCAGCGGTCTGTCTGGAGGCGATGCCCGTCGTTTGCTGGCTTATAGCCAAAGTGAAAACCCGCTGTTCGGTCCGCGTTTCGCACGCACGATTGCATACGGCTTCGCGGTGCTGGAGCACAATGCGCAGTTTGGGCGTATCGTGGCGACACCCACGGCTGGTTCGGCGGGGATTGTGCCTGCTTGTTTACTCAGCTTGGAGGACGACGAAGGACTGAGCCTTGAGGGAGCGGCGCGTGCGCTTTTTACGGCGGCAGGCATCGGTGTTATCATCGGTAAGAACGCCAGTTTCTCTGGTGCGCGTGGCGGTTGCCAGGCTGAAGTCGGGAGTGCCTCTTGTATGGCGGCTGCAGCGATCGTTGAAGCAAAAGGTGGCACGCCGAAAGAGGCGATCGATGCAGGTGCTTTTGCGCTGATGAATACGCTTGGTCTGGTCTGCGATCCGATCGGTGGCTTTGTGGAGGTGCCATGTGTGAGTCGTAATGGCATGTTTGCGATGCACAGTTTCGAAGCCGCTGTGATGGCTTTGGCGGGTGTGCGCTGTGTGGTGCCATTGGATGATGTGGTGATTGCCATGCGTGATATTGGTCGACGCATGCCGCGCGCATTGAAGGAAACATCAGAGGCAGGGCTGGCTAAGACGCCGACTGGACTTAAATATCAATCGGGTAAGATCGTCCCCGATACACGACGACCCTAACGAAATTATGAAAGAAGTGCCTACAATTGAAGAGCTGCTTGCACGCTTAGTGCGTTGCCCTAGCGTGAACCCGGGAGCCAAAGAAATTACCGAAGACTACGAGGGGGAGGCTGCGATGGTGGACCTGTTACGGGAACTCTTGGAGGCGAGTGCCGACCATGTCGAAGTGGTGGAAGTCGTTCCAGGTCGTCCGAATTTGATCGCGCGTTTTGATGGCGCTGCAGGTTCTCCTTGCTATGCCCTGGAGGCGCATACCGATACGGTGGGCATTGAGGGGATGACAATTGTTCCTTTTGCTGCCGCGGTGCGCGACGGTCGCTTATACGGGCGTGGTGCTTGCGATACTAAGGGACCGATGGCTGCGATGTTGCATGCCTTGCTGCGAGCGAAACAAGAGTGGGGGACGTTGCCTGCGACTTGGTATTTTATTGCCAGCTGCGATGAAGAATTGGGCGGCAGTGGAGCGCGTGCGCTTGCGCAGAGTGGTTTCTCTTGTGACGGTATCATCGTGGCGGAGCCAACTGAGCTCAAAGTGTTGATTGCGCATAAGGGCGTTGTTCGATTCCAGCTTATCATTAATGGAAAAGCCGCGCACAGCGCTTACCCGGATCGGGGGAGTCACTCTATTCACGCAGCAGGTTCATTTATTCAAGGAGTCGAAAAGCTCAATGCCAGTTACCGAGAGCAATGGTCGGATCATCTCTTGGGGCCACCTTCGGTCAGTGTCGGCACGATCCGTGGAGGAGACCATGTGAATCGGATTCCCGACCGCGTGGAGATGGAGATCGATTGCCGTATTTTAGCAGAGCAGGGCGCAGATGATTTAGTTGAAGCCCTGCTTGAACTTGCCGATGAAGCGACCGCTGGTGATGCAGGGTTGAGCTACACTTTGAATGCGACACAGAAGTATCCTGGGCTGGCGACAAGCTCAGACTCGGCGGCGTATGGCTTGGCTGATTCGCTGGCTGAGCTGGCTGGCCATGGTTACGATCATGCCAGTTACACCACTAATGCAGGCTTCTATTGTGAGGCGGGCATACCTGCTTTTGTGTGGGGCCCCGGTTCGATTCGACAAGCGCACACTGCGGATGAGTGGGTCGATCTGCGAGAAGTCGAGCAGGCGAGTGAACTACTCTTTCAGTTGATTGGAGCGACGCATGCATAAGGTCGATTCAATCGATCGTCGTCGTTCGGTGACTTTGATCGGCATGGCGGGAGTGGGGAAAAGCACCATCGGACACTTGCTGGCTCAGCGGTTAGGGCGAGCATTTGTCGATACGGACGATCTTATTCGTGGAGCGACGGGGCAAAGTCTGCAGAGTTTGATCCAACAGAACGGCCTGGATGGCTTTCTGGCCAAGGAGGCCGAGGTGATTGGTTCTATGGCAATATCAGATATGATTATTGCGACAGGGGGGAGTGCCGTTTATGGAGAAACCGCGATGGCGCATCTCAAGCAACACTCATGGGTTGTATGGCTGCAGCAGGATCAGTCGACGATCATCGAGAGAATTGGTCATTCACCAGGTCAACGTGGCCTTGCGATGCGTCGCGGGCAAAGTATCGCTGATGTCATCGTAGAGAGGAATCCGCTCTACGCACGATACGAGGATTTTTCGATTCAATGTGGAGATCAAAGTCCGGAGGCAATTGTGGATGCGATTATTGATTCGCTGAAACTGGTGCATTAAGGGCTTTATAATTATGGGGAGTCAGTTGGCGATGTTATGCACACTGAAGTCAGTTATTGAAATTCCACTGAACCTTAAAAACGTACAGTTTTGAGCCTGTGAAGCTAGATATCGATTGACCCTTCAACTTATTCAAAACGAACTAATGCTGTGAGTCGTATTTGAGTTTCGCCTAATACAATTAGTCTGCATGTGTCGGCAACAATTGAAATAGTATGTTCAATTTGATCAAGATAGTAACCCTGACCCCTTCACTTATACGATCAGTTCAGTGCTGATGCGCCTTGACGGCCTTTTCTCAATTTCCGAACTTCGTCCGCTTGAATAGACAAGTCCAGATATATTTAGCGGTTTTGGCGGGTTGGATGAACCGCAAACAGCAGAAGGTGATCGCTACCGAGCGATAGTGACAAGCGCAGCAATATCTTCTGGAGGAGAACCGGATTTTGAAACAGCAGTTCGAATCGACGGGCAAGAAGCTCCGTTTGGACAATCATCAGCGTCGTAATCTGGCCAAACGAGGCAAAGCCATGGGTTGGGCTCAGTTACAGCAATACGCGACTTTGGTTCGACCGGAAACGATCCTCGGATGGCACCGGAAGTTGGTCGCTCTAAAGTATACGAGCCGGCGCGTGGTAAAAACTGACAGGCAGGAACGGATGGAGGTGATTCGAGAGCTATGCGTGAAGTTCGCCGAGGAGAATATGGGCTGGGGCTATGGTCGAATCCAAGGGGCTCTTTCTAACCTTGGTTACAAAGTCAGTATGACGACTGTTGGCAATATACTCAGAGCAAAAGGCATCATTCCTTCACCAGAGAGGGGAAAGCAATCCAACTGGACGGAGCACGATAGTGCGTAGATGGTGCATTGTAGATGTGCCCGTAGGGATGTGAATACGGGTGCCCTTTGGGCGGCATGAACAGCAAAACTTTCGTGCGTTCTCACATGGATGTAATGTCCGTCGCGGATTTCTTTACCGTAGAGGTTTGGACTCTACGCGGGTTGGTTCGCTACCATGTGTTCTTTGTTATAAACTTGGCTAAGCGTCAGGTGGAGGTTGCTCACATTGGCTGCCAGGTGAACGGAGCGGTGATGGCTCAGGTTGCCCGCAATATGACTGACAGTTACGACGGCTTTCTTAAGGGCAGGCGTTTCTTCGTGTGTGACCATGATCCATTGTACACTAAAGAGTTTCGGCAGATACTGACGGACTCAGGAGTTGAAGTCATCCAGACTCGGGTAGGGTGCCCGCAGCAGAATGGATATGCGGAGAGTATTGTTTCGGCCATCAAGCGTGAGTGTATTGATCACATGATTTTCTTCAGTGAGAAGTC
>CEUD01123125.1_pt1 | contig 21590 bp, 19 predicted proteins | sample 356481 | NCBI WGS metagenome assembly CEUD01 (sample SAMEA2623314, study PRJEB7988) | marine metagenome | isolation source: saline water (ENVO:00002010), including | reverse complement strand
TCCAGGGCGCGGCCGGACTCGGTCCAGTCCTCGGCTGCCAGTTCCGAGCGGATGATTTCTTCGGCCAGGGCTTGTTGCATGCTGGCGAGGTTGGCTTCCTCTTCCGCGATGACCGCTTGGTAGTCCGCGGGGTCGATCTCCAGTAGCAGCTCGCCCTTTTTGACGAATTGACCCGCATTGAATTGCGCGCTGATGTCTTGAATCTCTCCACTGACTTGAGCAGCGAGTTGAGCTTCGAAGTAGCTCTGCACATTGCCGTAGGTGTGGATGGTGGGCGTCTCATCCTGTGCGCTGATTTCGAGATAGCGCACGCTCGGAATTACTTCGCGCGGTGTGGCGGCGGGGCGCTCGGGCTTGTTTTTGATCAGGATCCAGGCGATCAAGAGCGCGCCGAGAATAATCAGCGGAAAGAGAAAGATGTTAAGGATGCGTTGGAATGCGGTCATACGAAATGTTGCAGGCTGCTTGAGCGGTCGTTTGCTTAGGAGAGAGAAGTAAATGGTTCTTAGAAGCCTTTGCCCAAGGCGAGGGCGAGGCTGACGCGGTTGCTAAGTCGTAGATTGTGTAAGCTGATGGTTTGGGCTTCGGTGCTAAAGACACGGCGCTGCGCCTCGAGGAGATCCAGAATGTCGATCAGGCCAGACTCATAATCGCGCAAGCTCTTGGCTTCGGCACGGTGGGCGGCTGCGAGTGCTTCCATGCGAGCCGTTTCTTCGCGGGCAAGGTAGGCTTCCGAGTTGAGCGCGTTTTCCACTTCGGTGAATGCATTAATGACGACGGTGCGATAGTTTTGATACGCTTGCTCGGCGCGGGCATCGGCGGCTCCGACTTCTGCGCGGCGTTGACCCGCTTCGAAAATGGGGGCGCTGATTTGACCGGCGAGCGACCATACATCGAAGGCGCTGCGTCCCAGGTCGGACAATGTGTCGGAGCTGCGGCCGCCACTGGCGGTGAGTGTAAAAGAAGGAAAGAGGTCCGCATAGGCGGCAGCTGCTCGGGCATCCGCGGCGCGAATGTTTTGATACGCGGCAATAATGTCGGGGCGTGCCAGCAGCAGCTCCGAAGGCAGGCCGCTGGGAATGCTGCGATCCAGGGCGGGCCAGTTCGTTGAAGCTGACAGGCTGGCGTCAGGGTATTGGCCCAGCAGAGCTTTCAGGGCGCGGGCGCTTTGGTCGCGTGCATCTTTGCTGGATTCGTAGTCGGCGAGGGCGCTGGCGGCATCGGTATGCGCGAGCTCCACTTCAGTGATTGTGACGATGCCTTGTTCATAGCGACGATTGACGAGTTCGAAAGTGTCGGTGAAGCTGTCTCGCTCGCGTTCGGCCAGGTTCAGTTGTTTCTCCGCCGCGATCAAATTAAACCAGGCCTGCATGGTTTGGGCGGCCAGTGATTGGCGGGTGGCTTGGTAGTTCGCTTCGCTGGCAAATTGGTCCGCTTGGGCGGCGCGTGTTTGATTGCGAAGCTCGCCCCACAGATCGACCTCCCATTCCACATCTAAGCTGGCAGAAAAAGTATTGCTGGCAGCGCTTGAGTTGGAGCCGGCGCGATTGGCAGCGCCATTGCCGCTCAAAGAAGGAAACAGAGCTCCGCGGGATTTTTCAAAATTAAAGCCCGCTTCATCCATTTCTGAAGCCGCGATCAGCAAGTCCGGATTGTGAGCCCATGCTTGCTCGACCAGTTGCTTGAGCTGAGGGGCATCGAAAAGCTCCAGTAAAGAATCGACCAGTTCCAAGTCCGGATACTCGCTGGAGGCATAGGTCGGAGCAATGGTCAGTGCCTCATCGACTTGCTGCGCACGTTTTTCGGGAATGCTGACACAGCTGGTAAACAGCAGCGTAAAAGGAAGGCAAAGGTAGAATGTAGATTTCACTGTGTAGTCGTCGATAAAAGTGCGCCGTCAGCGTTGGATCCGCTGACGGCGCCTAGGCTCGCAAAGTAAAGGAGCATTTTTGAGAATCCTTCAAACAATTGTTTGAATGAGATGGTAGTTTTTTCGGATTGCTTGTCTATTGAATCAGGCAAGAGAAAAGGCCCGAATGAAGGCATCGTCAGGTGCGGCGCATAGTTTCAGAATCTTTTAAATTTTTATGTCGAAGTGTTTCTTTTGCGGTGAGAAGCTTAGGCTCGAAGATGCTAGTATTGAGCATCTCAAGCCTGTGTCAAAAGGGGGCACGCGAACTGAAGATAATGAGGTCGCTTGTTGTGCTACGGTTAATCACACATTTGGTGATATGGATTTGAAACGAAAGTTTGAGTTCGTCTTAAAATCCTCGAGTGATTTCAAATGTCCGCGAGTGAAAGGAAAAGCCTCCACAGCTGTTGTGCCTGAGAAGCTTTTATTGGCTGCGACGCCCGAGAATCATGGACTTGCCTGGTCTGAGAAGGAAGAAAAGCAGCTCCTCTCACGGTATCAGCAGGATATGGAAATTGAAGCGATTGCTCAGAGGCACAAGCGAGGTGTGGGAGCGATTCGGGCTCGATTGGTCAAGCTGGGACAGATCGAAGAAATGAATCAAACTTAGGTTACGGTCTATGATTCTATGAGTTTCGGCGATCCCGCAGGACCTGCCTGCCCCGATCCAGAGGATCGAGGATACGTGGTCTTAGTCGATCGTGAGCGCGGCGTCGGCTCGTTTGCGGAGTGTGCGATAGGTGGTCTCGCACTGGGCCAGGGATTTGCCGTGGGCGGGCAGCATCTCTGTGAGTTTGTTCTGCCAGGCTTCGGTTTGCATCTCTTGCGGGAAGCATTTTTCGAGCACTTCGACGATGATCGAGACGGATGTGGAGGCACCGGGCGAGGCGCCGAGGAGGGCTGCGATGCTGCCGTCTTGTGCGGCCACAACCTCGGTGCCGAATTCGAGTTTTCCGGTGCTGTCGGGGCTCTTCTTAATGATTTGCACGCGTTGACCGGCGGTGACTAGCATCCAATCTTCTTCCTTGGCTGCTGGGAAAAATTCACGCAGGCCTTCGACGCGGTCGCTGTGCGATTTGCGGCATTCGTTGATCAGATATTGAGTGAGCGACATGTTGTCGCGACCGACTGCGAGCAATGGTAAAATATTGTCGAGCTTGACCGATTTGATCAGGTCGAGCATGGAGCCTTCTTTGAGAAATTTGGGCGAGAAGCCGGCGTAGGGACCAAAGAGTAGGGCCTTTTTGCCGTCGATGACACGGGTGTCGAGGTGCGGGACTGACATGGGGGGCGCGCCCACCGCGGCCTTGCCGTAAATCTTGGCGGCGTGCTGCTCGATGATGTCGTGGTTCTTGCACACCAGGAATTGTCCGCTGACGGGGAAGCCGCCAAAGCCTTTGCCCTCTGGAATGCCGGATTTTTGCAATAGGTGTAAGGAGCCGCCGCCTGCGCCGATAAAGGCGAACTTAGCGCGCAGCTTACGTTTACCCTCGGACTCGCTATCGATTTTTAAGCGCCAGTGGCCGTCTTTTCTTTGCTCGATGTCGGTGACTCGGGCCTGCATGGCGAGCTCGACGCCGTCGAGGGAAATGAGATAGTCGATCAGTTGCTGTGTGAGTGCGCCGAAGTTGATGTCGGTGCCGGATTCGACGCGGGTGACGGCGATCGGCTCTTTATCGGTCCGACCTTGCCCCAGCAATGGTGCCCACTCGGCGATGGTGGCTGGATCTTCGGTGAAGTCCATTTCGCCAAAGAGGTGTTGCTCACTGAGTGCCTGGTAGCGCTGGCGAAGAAATTCGATATCTTTTTCGCCGTGCACAAAGCTCATGTGCGGCACGCGTTTGATAAATGCGCTGGGATCTTTGATCACGCCTTGCTCGACCAGATAGGCCCAGAAGTGCTTGGAGTGCTCAAATTGTTCGTTGATCTTGATTGCCTTGGAGACATCGACGCTGCCGTCGGCGCTCTGTGGCGTGTAGTTGAGCTCGCACAGCGCGGCGTGTCCAGTGCCGGCGTTGTTCCACGCATGTGAGCTTTCCAAGGCGACACGTGGGAGCGACTCGACGATTTGAATCGTGAAGTCGGGATTCATTTTCTTAAGCATGATGCCGAGTGTGGCGCTCATAATACCGCCGCCGATGAGGACGATATCTGGATTGTTAAGAATAGGGCCTGTGGAAGGTCGAACTGTGCGTGTGGTCATTGGTATAGTGTGGCGAGCTTAGTTCACAGGAGGCGCGATTTGTGGTAGGTGCACGTATTCTCCCGCGTTCTAATGCGCGCCGACTAAAGTGGCGATGGCGCACAGATCAAACCCATACTGTATTTTTTGCTTAAACCACTTAAATTGGGGAGTGATTTACTGGCCGATCTCCTGGAGTAGGTCGTGGATGGATTCTCTTACGTGATAGACGGCCAGGAATTGCTGCGCGCTTGTGGGATCGTTGAGCGGGAAGCTGCCGGAGCGGATCTGCGCTTGTGGGCCTGCGCTGACTTGCACTGGATGTGTGCTGGTGAGTTGAGCGGCCCACTGCTTGAAATCACGACTGCCGGTCTTGCGCAATTGGGAGCGAGTCATGATCTGAAAGTAGCCGACGGAGCACGGCGCGTTGTGCGACTCCAGTTCTAGGGCGACCCGGCCCATGGTGAAGCGTGGGTTGATTTCGACCACACTCTTGATTTGTAGTTGTCCGCTGTGATCACGGAAAAGCAGTGCGTCGATCCCGATGGGCCCATGAAATTGTGCGGCGTGCAGCGCAGCTTCCAATCTGAGAGCGAGGCTTGTTTCGAAGTGGTGGAAGACGCGGGGGCGGCCTTGCTCGGGTTCTCGTTGCATGAGGAAACGAACGAGTTCGGGGGCGAGCCCTTTGCACAAGGCATTGGTCAAGATGCCCTGAAATTGTCCGCGCGGGTTGTTGACCATGCGGGCGTAGCTGATGTGCTTGAGGCCCTCGGCGCTCATTTCGTATTGCACGGAGAAGTCGAACACACGCTCTAGCCAGGGCTCAACCACGACACTGCTTTGCTGTTGCCAGGCTGTCTCCAGCCATTTGCACAGCTCGGGGGAGAGCGCTTCGTCGGCCAGCAGGCAGCGATTGCCATGGGCGGCGGTGGCGAAGGGGACTTTGCAAACGATGTGCGGGTAGCCCCCTTCGGCGAAGTGTTTACGGGCGGCTGTGAACTCTTCGAAGTTGTGAGCTGCGTGGCCATAGATGGAGTCCGGTGCGACCCAATCAAGCGCGTGGTGATCGGCAGCGAAGGCCTGGCCCCACTGTGCGCTCCAGGCCTTGGAGTAGAGTGCGCGTAGCGACTCGTTCCACAGTGCATCGTGGGAACGCGGGCGGGCGACTTGGCTCAGGCAGCGCTCAAAAAAGGCATGACTGTCGGGGCTCCATGCCCAGGGGCGCAGCTCTCCGAGCTTGCGTTTGAGGTCGGGCGCGCGTTCGCCACCGCCGTCGGCGGAGCGTGCGGATGCATGGATTTCCGGCAGGTGGAAGCCGCAGTCTTGAATGCTGCGCAGGAATTCAGCGCTGGGGGGCTGTGTCATGATCAGCACATCATCCTGACGTGAGAGGTAAGCCGGCAGAAAGGCCAGATCACTTTGTAACTGCTGGGTGATTTTTGGGCTGGTAATGACACAATTGCTCGCCGCGCATTGCTCGGCCTGTGGGTTGAACCACAAAACATTAGGCGTGCGGCCGCGCGATTGTTGGAAAATTTTCAAGTCCTGGATGAAGCCCCGGTCCAAGCCAGCTTCGAGGCGCCCGGCGGCATTGAAGTCGTTGCCCTTGGCACGTGCGGGAGAGAGCGGAAAGATCAAGCGTTCGCGATACGCGTCCCAATCGGTCTTGCCGGAGGCCTTCCAGCGGCGGAACCATTTTAGTCCGAAGCCTACGTGCTCGATTTCATCCTGGTAGATTTTGTTTAAAATTTTGGCGGTGGCCGAGTCGCCGACGGTATGGAACACTTTGCCATATTCGCGGGAGTAATCGAGGTTGGCCTGTTCAAAGGTGAGTGAGAGGCGGGTGACATAATCCAGCGGATCTTCCATCGAGGAGACACTCTTCCAGAAGTAATCGTTGAGGGGCAGTTCGCCAAACTCGATACCGCATTGTTCCATGCGGTGCATGTAGAGGCGGGTGTGGATCTGTTCGTCCTTGAGGGTTTCCAGTAGTCCGCGTCGGAAGCTCGCGGGCGCATCGGGGAACTTCAAAATCGCCAGTGCCATCAGTTCGGTGGCCAGTAGCTCGTGGTTTCCGAAAAAGTGCAGTAATTTGCCCCGCTCTTTTTCGTCCACCAGTTTTGCCTGACTCGGATGCTTGGCGCGCACGCCGTCGTCGCGCAGCAATAGATGTTGGGGACGCGTGAGCTGACGCGGGGTGACGATTGGATCGCCAGGGCGGGTGTCGATAATCTCTTCGCGCGGAAAGCTGAGCTTTGCCTCGATGCTGGTACCGAAGAGGACCTGTTCCGCAAATTCCTGAAGTTGTATCGCCATCGCTCGATTTATAGCGGCTCAAATTCTTTGTCAGCTGCGATGTAGAGCGGATGCTTGGGCGCTTGGTTGGCGTTTTTGCCGAGACAGGAAATTCTTAAGTTAGGCCATTGACGATAGGGCCGGAGCAAGTTGAAGCAAGCAGCCTGGCGGTTGCGATGGATGCCGTGATTGCCCCAGCCGCCGATGATGTCGAGCTGACCGCCATTGAGTTCGTAGGCTTCTCGAATGGCGGCATGAATGTAGGCATCATTTTTCGGACCAACCGGGTCGGCCACGGCCAGCATGGCTGTCGGATCCGTGGCGCGGTAGGCGAAAATGTTAAGCATCAAAAACTCGTTCGCACCCAAGCGCTGACAGAAGGATTTGATGCGCGTGAGTGTAGGGTCCAGATGGCTCTCATCCGCGGTGGACGGGTTTAGGCAAATGAACAGCGCGCGTCGACGCTCGAAGAGCGGGTCCCACTTATGCAGCAGCGTATATCGGTATTTTCGACAGTCAGAAAAGTTGCAGATGTTGTGCATATAAGCGGAGCGCTGGCAGTGGCTAAGAAAGTTCAGTTTTTAGATCACGTCCCTGATTGATTGCCAGTTTCGATCAATCGCCATTACAAACAGGCAATTGTCGGAGCGTGACGCCCAAAGCTTGCCGATGTCATTTTTTTCTCTTTCTGAGGCGGCCTCCGAGAGTTTGCTGCCTTTGTATTCGACGACGAGGATGCGGCCATCTTTCAGTTTGGCGACAAAGTCGGGGTAGAAGCGGTAGCGTGATGTTGGTAGCCAAAATGAGCCGGGCTTTTTCTCCACGTTTCTTACCCAGTATTCTATTTCTGGCATTTGATCTAGAAACATCGCGCATTCAAATTCTTCGCCTTGGCTCTTTAGGTTGCCAATGACTCCGAAGAAGTGCTTGCGGAATTGGTAATACCCTGAGTAGGGATCATCGTAGCCGTAGTGCCCCTCTCTGAAGATAATTTCGTGTTTACCTGCTCCGCTGACGACACTTGGCGCACTGTCGATTTCTCCGAGAACCTCGCTGAATTGGTTGCCTTCTTGGGCTAGGATTTCTTTAAATGCATCTTGTTGCACTTTCTGCAGGCCGGATTTTAGTTTATCTTCGACGGCTTTGCGTAGCCGGAATTTTCGATAGGCGAGCGTTTCAATTGTGAGTCCGCGCCCATTCACCAACTCTTCAATTGTGAGTCCGCGCCCATTCACCAACTCTTCAATTGTGCGTCGGATCCAAGCAACTTTTTCGTCGCGGCCTGCATAGGGGAACACGATATTGCTATCCAGCCAACAGGTAAGGGAGAGGAGATCCCAGCCGCCCTCATCGTCGAGTAGGCTGAGTTGTGCTTCCAATTCGTCGTAGGCGCGCACATCGACCTTCTCTGTTTGGCTCATGCCGAAGCGTGCGTGTTGGATGGCTTCTTGATGCGTGGGGAACTCTTGTTCACTTAGTGCGGGGTCGAAGCTGGCTAGCTCCCAGTCTCCTTCGATCAGGGTTGTTTCGTCAAACAGCGTGAGAAAATCGCCTTGCTGTATGAGTAGTTGTGGCACGGAGAAGGTTTCACCCTTCCGGCTTGGAGGGAGTGGTCTTTCGGGGGCCTGCTTTTCAGATTGCAGAGTGAGCGCCTGATCGATGGCGCTCTTATGGTTTTCGTCTTTAAAGGCGCTGAGTATTTTTTTTCGAAGGGCGGGTGTGACCTTCCCTTGCACGGTCATTCGTCCTGCTTCGGGGGTGACGTCGATTTTTTTTAGGTCGGCTGTTGAAAATACGCTTAAATCGGGCGGGCTGATGACTCCATCCTCATCCTCTGGGAGTGGTAGCACGGTCTCGTCTAGCTGCGTGAATAGGTCGTCTTCATTTTGAGTGGGGGCGATGATCAGCTCCTTCGCATCCATTCTTTCGAAGCCGTTTTGCACCAGACCATCACGCAAGCTCTGTACGATCTCGCCAAATTGATTGGAGCAGGCATAGGCATAGGCGCGGTTGAGCGTTTCGTGCCGCTTGCGTTTGACCGAAGGCATTCGTAGCACGCGACCGACGACCTGTTCGACGGCGGTGGCACTGCTGCTATTTCGAAAAGTCATTAGCACGTAGGCCACTGGACAGTCCCAGCCTTCGCGAAGCTTGTCGACCGTGATGATGATACGTGGGAAGTCAGTGTCTCCGACTTGGCGTTGGCCGAGTTCATCCTTTTTCCCGGTGACGATCGCGATATCCGCTGCGTCCTTGCCGAAGTCATCGATGAGCCGTTGTTTCACTACATCGGGTGTGAAGGTCTCGTGCGCTTTACTTTCTTTGTCGGCCTGAATGAAAAGCACGGGACGAATCGCTTCGCCGGTCTGCTTGTACTCGGCTTCGGCATCTTTTTCCAACTGGTCGCGGCGTGCGAGTGCATCGCGTAGCACGACTTGCCAATCCTCGTGCACAGCCAGTTCGAGTGGTAGTTTGAGCATGTCGTAGCTCTGTAGAGTCGAGGCGGAGATACTGCGCAGCACATTGCTGGGCGCATGCTTGCGGTCGGGGGTAGCGGTCAGCTCCAGCACGACAGAGGGGCAGAAGCTTGAAAGGGTGTCGATCGCGAGTGCGGTGCCTTCGTTGTGCGCCTCGTCGACCACAATGAAAGGGCGGCGGAGGCGGAAGACGTCGACTAGCGAGTGGTTGCCGATGATTGCCTTATCCGTGACGCCGCGGAAGTGTGGCATCAGATTGCCATTTTCTTTATAGGCAGTCAGGCCGCTGGTATCTTCACGCTTAAAGCTCTGCATGGTGGCCACGATGATGACGTGTCCCGTTTCCAGGGTAGCTGGTTGCATGTAGAGTGCCTCGGTGACTTCGAGCACCGTAAACGCACCCATTTCACGACGGATCGATTTGTGGGCGGGTGATTCACGGTCTTTTAGCACCCGTAGCGTTTGGCTGCGGATCGCCTCTGTCGGCACCAGCCATAGTGTGAGTGCATAATCGCTCGGCAGGTAGCTGCGGGTGACACGTTGGATGGCGTGCGCAGCTAGGAAAGTCTTTCCGCCCCCAGTGGGTACGCGCAAGCAGACGAAGGGCGTTGTTTCCGCCAGCGGATTGTTCGTGGTCGTTGGCAAAGGACGGTAGGGCGCTGCGAAGCCGAGCCAAGCCTTGGTGCTTTGGGCGAAGGCTTTGGCTGCGCTGTTTTCGACGCGGCAGCCGTCGAGGAATTGTTCAAAATCGTCGAGTAGCTCGCTTTGGTAATCCTTGAGTTGCATGGGGCTTAGTGGCTTATGCGGTAAGGCAGTTGTTTGAATTCGATTTGAGCGGCTTTGAGGCGAGCGGGCTGATAGCGGCTACGCGCGCCGTAGATCGTCTTCGGGCCGTCGTGCGGGAAGTCGTGCTCCAGATAATCGATTGTGCGTTGATTGAGCACGTTGCCGCCCAAGTCGCTACGGTCGCTAAGGATGCCGTTGTAGAGCAGGTAAATCGCACGTCCGTCGTGGACACCGAGCAGTGGCGACGGCTTCTTGGGCGCGGTGTAGCCCGTGCCCGTTTCGACAAACCAGACAAACTCCGCTAGCTGAGCGAAGCTTACGTCCTCACGGATCGCGCCATAGGCATCGAAGAGTGGTTCGGCGCTCAAGCGGCAATATTGGAAACCACCACCAAGTCCTTCGACCGCTTTGCCTTTGCTATCCGTGTAGCCCTCGATGACACGGCGAACGCGCTCGGAGGTGATGTCCTGGGCGATCTTCGATTCCATTTCGACCAGGATGAATTTACGGTCGCCGCCATCGACTGCGTTTTGTTTGAGCACCGCATGGGCGGTGGTTCCGGAGCCCGCGAAGGAGTCGAGGATTAGGGATGGGCCATTGCTGGCGATTTGAAGTATGCGCTGGATTAGGCGTGTGGGTTTGGGAGTGTCGAAGCCATGACCCATTCCGAACAGTGCATTAAGTTCTTTTTTCCCCTCTTGGGAGTTGCCCACCTCTGAGTTTTGCCACCATGTCCAACTACGAACGCCCTCATGCTCAGCAAGAAAGTTTTTTATTCTAGGGCGACCTTTTCCGTCTTTGCCAAACCAAATACGATTTTCATTATTTAGTTTTATAAATTCACTTTCTATATTAGCCCAGCAACGGTCTTCGGCAGGAGAGTATTCTTCTCCGCCAGGTGTTTTAATCGTATACATCTGATTTGGACGATGGCCTTGTGCGGTGAAATCTGTTGAAACCCAAGCACCTCTTGGATCATTGTCAGGATTTTTGTAGTTCTTAATCTGCTCATCTGAAAGTGGTATTTTATGGAATACGTTGTGATCTGCTTTGCAGAAGCAAATCACAAATTCATGAGCATCACCAAGGTTTACTCTACCGTCAGGTGAGATACGTTTTTGCCAAAGAATATTCGCAATGAATTTACTACGACCAAAAATTTCATCCATCAGCAACCTCAGCGACGCCACTTCATTGTCATCGATCGAAACAAAGATCGCGCCATCCTCCGCCAGAAACTGCTTCAGCAGCACCAAGCGCGGATACATCATACAAAGCCATTTGTCGTGGCGGGTGAGGTCTTCGGCTTCTTTGCCGACGGTTTCGCCGAGCCATTTGACGATTTCGGGTGCCTTGACGTTGTCGTTATAAACCCAGCCTTCGTTGCCTGTGTTATATGGCGGGTCGATGTAGATGCACTTGACCTTTCCAGCGTAGCGGGGCAGCAGCGCTTTGAGCGCGTGGAGGTTGTCGCCTTCGACGATCAGGTTGCCACTGTCCGGCTCGCCGCAGCTGAGTTCGGGGTCGGTTTCCAGCAGGCGAAAGGGCACCTCCTTGTGGTGTTTGACGACGGCAGATTTTCCGATCCAGTTGAGTTCAGGCATGTTTTTGAGGCTTTGCAGATTAAAATTTGTATTTCGCCCGCCGAGTCAATGCTTCGCAAGACTATATAGCCCGTGCGCTTTATTCTTTCGGTGGCTTTTCGCCAAAGAGCTTGTTGTATTCCTTTTGCCAGCCGCCATAGGGCCAATCGTTGTCATATTGCCATTGAGCGGCAACTTGCCGGACTTTTGCCATTTTGATATGTTTGGCATCCAGCATCATTTTCATCAGTTCCAGCGTGCCGATGCAATGTATCTCAAATAACGCAGCGACTTCCCGCATGTCTCGGTCATCTGTGACGACTGGGACGTCCAGTGCTAGAGCAGCCGCGAGAATCCGTGTATCCACCTCTAAAGGGTTGAGCCTGTTGTCTTTTATGTAAGCCCAGATGTGCTCGAAGTTGTCTTCAATTTCGGCTTGCTCCTTTTTTCCAATCCTTAAGAAACGCTTACGGTTTTCTACGAATTTTGGTTCGGTAAACCAGTGGAACTTGTTTCTCAGCCGTGCCTTACGTTTAAATTCAAATGTGAGGTCTTTGTGGGGGTAAAGTGTGTATTGCTCCTCGCCAAATGGTTCCGAGAGCAGTGGATGAATGTTTTGAGCCAACCGAAAATAGCTATTCGAATCGACCAGAATTTTCGTCTGAGTCATTGGGAGGCTAAATTATCCGGTTGTCGTTAAAGCCTCATAGTAGGACTTCGCATCTAGGAGGGGGATATCCATGATGCGACTGATCGTCGCTGGAGTTGCATCGGTGGCTCTTATGAACTCGCCAAGGGCTTTGTAGAAGTGTGTCTCAAATTGCTCCTGTGCGACACGCATGAAGTGATCTGCGGAGGGTGTCTCCCCATCGAATAGCGTCTCACTCAGTAAAGGAAACTGTTTGTTGAACTGCGTGATTGCAGGAAAAAGCTTATCGTTACGTACTTCTTTAAATGGCTGGTCATACTCGCCAGCAAAGCGCCCGAGTTCTTTATAGACTGAGTTTGGGGAAATCTGGTATTTCTCCGCAGCCATCACTAATTCATTGATGCGTGCACGTTCGGTGCGTGCGGATGCATACTTCTCGTAGGTTTTCTTTGCGGCTTTTTCGGGGAAAAGTAAGGCTCCCGCAAAGTGGTCTGCGAAGTCTTCGGCTAGATCGAGTTCGTTCTTTTCGAGTAGTGAGACGCTCAAGACGTGTGCGAGCTCATGTGCCATCCAGAACTTGAAGTCGTGCAACTCGCTGTCGAGGTTCAGGTAAATCCAGGTCGTCTTGGACTTTGGTAAATAAACATGCAGGGCGTTTTCATGTTTTTTGCCCCAAAGAGTGGGGATGATTACGGCTTGATGCTTTTGGAATTTGGCAATCAAATCCTCAAATTTGATCGGCTCCGAGTCGCTGATTCCAACCTCACGTCGAAGTTTAGTGACTAATGATTGGATATAGCTATAAGCATCGCTCGGTGCCTTTAAACTTCCCGGAGCAATAAATGCATCGAAGTCTAGATACTCGACTAAAGGCTCGAGGAAATGCCCCATATTCTTGGCTCGTTGCACGTGAGCTGGCGTCGTTTTACAGGCACCTCTTTTACGAAAGGCGATTAGAGGCTCGTCGGTGGTTTGCACCAAGTCGGCATAGCGAAGGTTTAACAGTTTTCCGAGCTTGAGGAGTTCAGGGGCACGCGGAAGTGACTTCCCTGTCAGCCATTTAGACACCGCCGCTTTAGTCACGCCAAGCTGTCGGGCAATCGCTGTTTGCGTGAGACCATTCTCTTCGGTCGCCGTATTGATTAGAGGGAGATTTAGGCATTTGCTCATAAAAGTGGCTGAGACGTGTATTAGTTGTCAACTTTAGTCAACTTTAAACTGTTTATATCTGTCAGCTTGGCAACTGTTGGAAGTAGTTTTTGTACTCGATAAGCTCTGAGCGGATGATTAAATCAAACTTGCAAAATTTTACATCTTATGCTCTCTACGTGAGCAATTTAAGCCAAATCAACTAAAGGAAAGCTTATGACTGACATGGTTATCGTCCCGGACCTCGCAGGTGATTTCGTCCCTGCTTTTGACTCTGAAGAAGAGTACGCCCAGTTTCGCGAAGAGTTTTCTGAAGAAATGCAGGAGGTGCTATTGGAGCAAAGCCGCGCGCGTGCGCGTAGCGAAGAAGAGATTCGTCGTAAGCGGGTTTTTTAGCGAATAGTGGCTATCGTCGCTGTTTCGTTTATTTGTCTCGCGTGAAATTGTGAATGAAGACCTCCTTGCTGAGAGGCTTATCTGTCTTGGCTTTTTTGAGCAATTTCATGTTTTGCAGGGCGGGCTTGTAGTCGGGGTCAATGTCTAGAGAGCTCTGAAGCGCCTTACGTGCTTCATCCGGGCGGCCGAGTTGGAGGAGGCAAGTGCCCATATTGCCGTGCCCTTGATGCGAGCGGGGGTTCTTTTGGACTGCTGTGCGGAAGTGCCCCAGTGCTGGCTCGAATTGACTGGCTGCCATGGCTTCAACGCCTAAGTCGAAAGAAATGTGTGAGCTGATGTAATCCTCAATCGAGAGTTCGCTCTCATGGGCGCATTCGGTCAGTACTCTGTTGATCTCCTGAGCATTTTCCCAGAACGCATCGTTTTCGTCGCCGAATTCAATGACTTTGCAGTTGGCCTCGAATGCCCGCCCGAATTGTTCTTCCTCTCTGTAGCAGACACTTAAATTATACCACGCGTACTGATCTTCGGGGTCCTGCTCCAGCGCCATGCGTAGGTAGCGAATTGCGGCCAGTCGATCCCCGTCTAGGATGTGTAGGAGTCCCCAGCCGTAGAGGACTTTTGCGTGGTCGGGGTGTTTTTTGACGAGTGGCTTTAACTTGACGAAGGCGTCCTCAATCCTTCCCGATTCTGCCCATTCCAGGCATTGCTCGACTTGTGTTGTCACGGGATCGGCTTCGACGCTGTACTCGACTATAAAATGAAAACCGTCGTCCCCACATTTAGCCTTGAGTTGATTGATGATCTTGCGGGCAGTCGCGGCGTCTTCTTTTGAGCTTTGGAAGTAAAACGGCTTGCCGTTGCGGCCAAAGCTGAAGTCCTCTGAGCAGTCTTTGGTTTGAATGCCGCCGAAGACGCGAGTCGCCTTTTTGTAGTCACGGTGGGGCTTGAATCCGAGCTTTTTTGCGTAAGCGACCGCGCTCTCCACGAAATGTCGACCCCACGCCGCAGACTTTTCGATACAGCCGTCTTCGAAGTAGCGCTCTTTGAGAGCATCGAGGTCTGGCTCGTGAATTTCGTACCATGCGTCTTTGACCCCCAGACAGCCAGGATCGATTAGAAAGCAGCTGACTTCCATTGAATCGGTTTTTCGTTGCCGTATCATGGTCACGAAAATCGGATGTGCCTCCGAGAGTTCGGTTATGGACTGGCTGACTAAAGTGATGTGTGTTGTGGGCATGATTCGATCTAGTTTTGGACACTTGACGGAGGCAGGTAGCTGCTAGGCCAGCAGCCCGTCGCGGCGCAGTAGAGCGTCGGGATCGGGGGCGCGGTGCATAAAGTCCTTGTAGAGTTGAGCGGGGTCTTCGGAGTTGCCCTTGGATAGGATCTTGCTGCGGAAGTCGCGGCCAGTTTCGCCGTTGAGGATGCCCTCTTCTTGGAAGCGGGTGAAGGCGTCGGCGTCTAGAACTTCCGCCCACTTGTAGCTGTAGTAGCCGGCGGCGTAGCCCGTCGGACTGCTGAAGAGGTGGCTGAAGTTGAAGACATTGCTCTTGGGCTTGGTCTTGTATTCCGCGCTGTAGCCGGTGAGCACGTTTTCGACGAAGGCGTCGAGGTCTTCCTTGGCGGACTCTGGCCAGTGGATGTGGAGCTCCAAGTCCATCTTGCCAAAGGCGAGCTGACGCACGTTGGCACTGGCTTTCATGTAGTTGCGCGCGGCCAGCATCTTGTCGAAGAGTTCCTCCGGGATCGGCTCGCCTGTTTCGTAGTGACGAGCGAAAAGGTCGAGGCTCTCGCGCTCCCAGCACCAGTTTTCCATGATCTGTGAGGGCAGTTCCACAAAGTCCCATGGCACGTTGACACCATTGAGTGACTTTACTTCGACCTCACCGCAGAGATGATGCAGCAGGTGGCCGAATTCGTGGAAGATGGTTTCGACTTCGCGGTGAGTGAGCAGTGCGGGCTTGTCGCCGACGGCGGGAGTGAGATTACCGCAGATCAGGCCGAGGTGCGGCGTGCGTGGGCCCACAGAATTGTCGCGGTTGCCGGTGAGCAGGTAGTTCATCCATGCACCGCCGCGCTTGGACTCGCGCGGGTGCCAGTCGGCGTAGAACGAGCCGAGTTGTTCGTCAGTCTCCGAGTCGAAAAGATCATAGAATTTGACTTCGGGGTGCCATGTCTCGACGTCTGTGTTGGCGGCAATGCGCAGCCCAAAGATTTTCTGTGCGATTTCATACATGCCGCTGATGACGCGGTCGATCGGGAAGTAGGGGCGCAGAGCTTCTTCGTCGAAGGCGTAGTTGGCCTTGCGCTGCTTTTCGGCCCAGTAGCCGACTTCCCAGGGCTGAAGAAGTGGGGAATCGGAAGTGGGGAGTGGGGAGTTTAGAGATGCTTTGAATTGGCGCAGTTGCTCGGCTTCTTGTTCGAATTGTTTGCGGACTTTTTGGAAGATTTCATCGCCGAAGCTGAGTGCGGCTTTCCCGGAGGCGGCCATGCGGCGCTCGGTGACATGATCGGCGAAATTTGCCTGACCGACGAGTTGGGCAAATTCGTGGCGCAGGTCGAGGATTTGGCGGACCAGTTCGCGGTTGTCGTGTTCGCCTTCGCGGCCAATGGCGGCGTAGGCCTGCCAGACCTCCTTGCGCAGGGCATCGCTATCCGCGTAAGTCATCACAGGGATGTAGCTGGGCGCCTGTAGCGTGAAGCGCCAGCCTTCTGTGCCCTTTTGCTCGGCGCTTTGGCGGGCGGCATCCAGTGCGGATTCCGGTAGACCTGAAAGTTGTTCCTTGTCGGTGACAATTTTCTCCCAGGCGTTGGTGGCATCCAGGCAGTTTTCCGAATATTTCTGAGTGAGCTTGGCGAGTTCGCTTTGGATTTCTCCGGCACGCTTCTTTTGCTCGGGCGGCAGGTCGGCGCCCGCCTCGCGGAAATCGGCGAGTGTCTCTTGAATGTAGCGTCGCTTGGTGGGGCTGAGTGTTTCGCTTTCGCTTTGTGTGCCGTAGGCTTTGAGGGTGCCCCAGAGTGCTTCGTTGAGCGGGATACTGGCAAAGAACTCGCTGACCTTGGGTAGCATCGCATTATGAGCTTCGCGTAGTTCCGGGCTGTTGGCGACGGAGTCGAGGTGGCTGACCAGGCCCCAAGCATGGTTGAGTGTTTCCAAGCCGTCGTCGAGTGCGGCGATGGTGTTGGCGTAACTCAAGGGCGGTGTCTGATTCGCGACGGCGTCGACGGCGGCCTGGGCTTCGTCGAGTGCTTTAGTGATGTCGGCCTCGATGTGTGAGGGGGTGAGTGTGGACCACTTGATGTGGAAGTCGTTTTGCAGGAAGGGATGCATGGAAATTGGAATTAAGAAATAAGAATTAAGAAATTGAGTGGTTTGAGGATCAGCAAAGCGATTGTGGGCAAATCGACAACTGGGAAACTGAATGAGTTGCAAAGAAGTGAGAGAGTTTCCAGCTTTGAAGTATGGCACGTTATCGATCCTTTTTGTTCCCTGAAGCTTCTGTGGAGTCCAATTTATTAACATTGGACGCGCGGGAGAGTCATCATTTGGTGCGGGTTTTTCGGGCAAAGGTGGGCGAGACGGTGGAGGTCTTGGATGGTCGTGGCACACGTTATCTGGGGCGCATTGCGGCTACAGATGCCAAAGCGGTGCGAATTGAAGTGGACGAGATTGTGCGCGATGCGCCGCCGATGCCGCGTGTGACTTTGCTGCAATCGATTCCCAAGGGGAAGACGATGGACCTAATCTTGCGCATGGCGACTGAGATCGGCGCTGCGCGGGTGCAGCCGGTTTTTACGCATCAGGGCGATGTGCAGATAAAGGGGGAACGCCTGCTCTCTAAAGTGGAGAAGTGGCGAGTGACGATGATCGAGTCCTGTAAGCAATGTGGCTTGGGCTATCTACCCGACTTGGCGGCGCCGATTTCTTTGGCGGATTGGCTGCGGGAGCATCCAGCAAATACGGGGACTTTACGAGTGGTCGCCAGTTTGGAAGCAGGCAGTCGGCCTCTGCGCGAGGTATTGGACGCGGCTGGCGCGCTGCAAGAAGTGGTCGTGGCAGTCGGCCCCGAGGGTGATTTCACCGCGGGTGAATATGAGGCGCTGCGTGAGGCCGGCTTTTTGCCGGTGCGCTTAGGCCGAAATGTGCTGCGGGCGGAAACCGCGGCGGCCTATATCTTGAGTGTGGTGGATCAGTGCGCCAACGGATAGTTCGGAACTGCAGAGAGCACTCTGCGTTTAGTTCAGCTCAAAGCCAAGGATGGTGATGTCGTCCTGTTGGTCGGGGGATTCGGTGTATTGGGCGACTTCCTCGTAGAGTGTGTGAATCGTTTCGTTGATTGGCTTCGTGGAGAGCTCTTTGAAGCGCTGGATTATGCGTTTCATTCCGAACTCTTCGCCGGCTGGGTTGGAAGATTCGACGATGCCGTCGGTAAAGGCATAAAAGCGGTCGCCTATTTGTAGGTCAAAGGATGTCGCGCGGGAAGCGGTGGTTCCGGGGATGCCCATGACGGTGCCATTGGGCAGGTTGATTAGCTCCACCTTATCTGCTTCTTTGCGGTAAATGAGCACTTGTTTGTGCCCTGCATGTGAGAGAACTAGTTTGCGGCTACCATCCTTTTGGCGTGGGCCGAAATGCCCGGCTAGGCCGGTGACGAAGCCGCGGTTGATGCGCCCAGTCACGCCTTCGTTGACAGAATTCAGGAAATCGCGCGGGTTGTCGTTATAAACTTCTGCACTGTGAGCGGTCAGGTATTTGATCAGCACCGTGTAAAAGGCGGCGGTTACGCCATGGCCACAGACGTCGCCGACGAAAAAAAGGAGGCAATTGCCGGGGTTGCGGGGGAAGTTGATGATGTCGCCGCCGACCATAGTCATCGGCTTCCATAGGTGTGCGATATTCACGTGCTTGATGTGCGGCACTCGGCCGGGGATCATCACGCTTTGCACTTCCCTGGCGCTCTGATAGTCGGAGCGCATGATTTCGTTTTGCTCGCGCAGGCGTTGTTCGCTATCCGCTAATTTTTCTTGAGCCAACTTTTCGGCTGTGACGTCGCGTGAAATGCCGATGATGCCAGCTAGTTTGCCAGAGCTGAGGTAGAGGGGAGCCTTGGTCGAGGAGACCCAAGTGGTGTCACGATCTTCCCAGGTCTCTTTCTCGATTTTGTTAATGATCGCCTTTTCGGTGCGAAGAATCTCCTGCTCATCATCGAAGGCTTGCTGGGCGTGTTCTTTGGTGAAGAGATCGAAGTCGGTGAGCCCTTCTAGGTCGTGGCGGTTCTCGAAGCGGTGCATCTCGGCCATTGTTTGGCTGGCAGCGATGAAACGGCTCTTTTTGTCTTTGATATAAATACGATCGGCCGTCTGCTCCATTAGACTCTCAAAGAGACGCTTCGCTGAGGCGCGAAGTAGCATGGAGTTGCCGTCTGGGTCGATCTTGGCCGTTTTCTTCATTTAGGGTGAAAGACTTAGTTTTTCCTGGGTGGATGGCAAACCTAGAGCTTCGGATTCAAAATATTTTTATGGGGCAACTGTTGATCTGAAATGGAGCCGATATTGCTATGATCGTAGGCGTATTTGATCAGTGGATTCGTTTAGAGTCGGCAGGGTTGCTTGATGAATTGCCATTCCAGCTGAAATTTGAAAGCGACTTCGGCGGCCAGAGCTTTGACGCCGAAGACTTCGGTTGCGTAGTGGCCGCAGGGATAGAGGTTGAGCCCGAGTTCTTGTGCCATGTTGAAATGGTGCTGGCGCAGCTCCCCTGTGATGAGGGTGTCGACGCCGTTGGCGAGCAGGTGTGGCACTGCGCTTTGGCCGCTGCCAGTGAGGATGCCGATGCGCTTTGGCTTTTCGCTGCCATATTCGATGGCGTGGTAGGTGTCGGGGAAGAGGGCCTGTAGTTTTTTAGAGATTTCCGCGCGGCCTCCCATGGGGCCGAGTGTGATGGTGGCCATGTCGTTACCTTCATAATTTAGGAAGGTATCAATTTTTTTGAGGCCAAGTTCTTTGGCTAGTAGGGCGTTGTTGCCGATTTCGGGGTGGCAATCGAGTGGCAGGTGGGCGCCGTATACGGCGAGATTGCCGTCGAAGGCGGTCTTGATCTTACGCGCGTTGGCACCTGTGAGCGGTGTCGGGGGTGTCCAGAACAGGCCGTGGTGACAAATCAGGAAGTCGATGCCAGCGGCGATAGCGGATTGAAAGGGGCGTTCGCCGGCATCCACGGCGGCTCCGATTCTTCGTACAGTGCCATTGTTTTCGACTTGGAGCCCGTTATGAGCGCCATCGAAATCTTTGATCTCTGTTCGGCGAGTGCGTTGATCACAAAAGGCGACGATATCTTGTAGCTTAGCCATGGCGGCAGAGTGTAGCGTGTGGACTGCGGTGTGAAGAGTTTTTTAACTTCTCAGTTTTATATTCTATCTTCTAAATCTATTTTAATGTCTGACTATGAAACAAGATTTGGCGCCATCGGGCGCTTGTATGGCACCGACGGCTTGGCGCGTATTCGCAAGGCGCATGTGTGCGTGATTGGGCTCGGGGGCGTGGGCTCTTGGGTGGTCGAAGCATTGGCACGCTCGGGGATCGGTGCCCTGACGCTAGTCGACATGGACGAGGTGTGCCTGAGTAATGTGAACCGCCAAGTACACGCGCTGGACGGGGCTGTCGGGCGCACTAAGGCTTCGGTGCTGGCCGAGCGAGTGGGGCAGATTGCTCCGGAGTGTGTGGTGACGGTGGAGGAAGTCTTTTTTACTGAGAGCACGGCCGATCGCTTGTTGACGCCAGTTTATGACTACATCATCGACGCCATTGATGCGACCCGGCATAAGTGCATGTTAATTGCCGAAGCGCGGCAGCGTGGGCTGAAATTGATCACATGTGGCGGCGCAGGCGGGTGCATTGACCCCAGCCGCGTGCGCATCTGCGATTTGGCGCGTACGATTAATGATCCGCTCTTGTTACAGGTGCGTAAGCGCCTGCGGCAGCAATATGGTTTTCCGAAGTTTAAGCGTCAGAAGTTCAAGATCGACTGTGTGTATTCCGACGAGTTACCCGTCTTTCCCGCTTCGGATGGTTCTGTCAGTTGTGAGCGCGAGGCGGGAGAAGATTATCGTTTGAATTGTGATACAGGCTTTGGGTCCGCGACGTATTTAACGGGGACTGTAGGCTTTTTTCTGGCCGCTGAAGTCATTAAGCGGATCGCCTTGACGGAGTCCACTGATAGGGATATTTTGTAAAAAACTCTTTAAGCTCAGTCGATTTGATTGGAATGCTTGTCAGTATTTATATTTATGATCTAGATAAGTAACGGCTTATATAGCCCTCGGATAATGGACAACCCAAGTGCAGTCATTTGGTCACATAGTGATCATCAGGTAGATTTCTATGAACTGCCAACGGATGGGGCTGCCATGCATCTAGCTTTGGGCTGGCTATTGCAGCATTACTCAGAGGTTAAGCTATGGATGGGCGTCGAGAATTCCGAAGGTGCAGAGCTTTATTTGACCTGTGCGCCTGCGCAGGCGGCTTTGGTGGAGCAGTTGCAAGTTTTTGAGGACGAGCCCTCAATCTTTGAGGAGATGACTGGGATTTCGGCGGCTTGTGTGAACGAGTAGTAGTTCCGTGTGCGTAGTTTCGTGTGCGTTGCTCTTATTCGCTATTATCTACGAGCTTTTCTTCGCTTGATTGTTGCGAATGTTTTCTTTGATGCGCTTTAAGAGGTTTTCGGGCATAGACTTTTGGCGAATTTTGAAGCGACCACTGGAGGCACTTATGTGGTAGCCGAGGTGGTCGAGCTTGATGTTTTCTAGTTCATCCCAGCGGATTAATTGGGGCTTCTTTGGAAATGCTGCCAGCGTGATGCCCTCTTGATTCCAGCTGATGCGCATCCGCCCGATGGTGGAGAGAGTCAATGCAATCATTGCTAGCGTGAATAGGGCGATGAAGATCGTCATGCCGACGCTACCTCTTTGCCAATAGCCCCACGCGACCATGCCGCCGAGAAGTCCGTAGATGAGTGCTTTGATTTGTCGCATGGGCGGCACAGTGGTGTCGACATGCGCGCTTGTCAAAATTTCACTGTATATGGGCTGTCGCTTTAGTTGTGCTAACCTAGGTAGGATTGCTTAGGATGCGAGTCGGAGCGTATGAGGTAAACGTAGTG